>Ga0163153_10000463_pt1 | contig 72628 bp, 57 predicted proteins | sample OliLakLV19MP6IB1_FD_148629 | JGI IMG/M metagenome (GOLD analysis project Ga0163153, IMG submission 148629) | Freshwater microbial mat bacterial communities from Lake Vanda, McMurdo Dry Valleys, Antarctica - Oligotrophic Lake LV.19.MP6.IB-1 | ecosystem: Environmental > Aquatic > Freshwater >... | reverse complement strand
ACACTACCAGTTTTTACCAACTGTGCCGGTGTCAATTTATCCGGGCTGCTGCTGCCCCGCGGCGGCGGCTTCGGTTATCCTTTCCGCCTTCGATCCATCCACGCCATGATCCAGACCCTGACCCCGCCTCGCGCGAAGCCGGCTGATGCCGCGTTGTCGCAACCGCTCTATGCTGAGCTGGCCAACTCCCTCCAGTCGCTCATTGAGCAGGGTACGCTGCGTCCGGGCCACCGCGTGCCGTCCGTCCGCCGCATGGCACTGCAGCGCGGCGTGAGCATCGCGACCGTGCTCCAGGCCTACACGGTGCTGGAAAACCGCGGCTACCTCGAGGCGCGGCCGCAGTCCGGCTACTACGTGCGGCCGCGCCCGCCCTGTCTCAGCCCCGAGCCGCGCATGGCCAAGCCCATGGCGAAGCCAGCCTACGTCGGCGTGAAGGACCTGACGACCGCGATCATGGAGCGCTCGGTCAACCACAACTTCATCCCCTTTGGCGCCGCCTGCCCGCATCACAGCCTGTTCCCGAACAAGAAGCTCGCGCGCCTGCTCGGCTCAGTGGCCCGGCGCGACCCGACGCTCATCAGCCGCGAGGGCATGAACTGGGGCTACGAGCCGCTCACCCGCGAGATCTCCCGCCGTTACCTGCAGGGCGGGGTGCCGCTGGCGCACGAGGAGCTGGTCGTGACCATCGGCTGCACCGAGGCACTCAACCTCTGCCTGCGCGCCGTCACCAAGCCCGGCGACACCGTTGCCATCGAGACCCCCGCCTACTTCGGCTTCCTCGAGATGATCGAGAGCCTCAACCTGCGCGCGCTCGAGATCCCCACCTCCTCCCGCGAAGGCATCTGCCTCGACGAGCTGCGCGACGCCATTGAGCAGAACGACGTCAAGGTCGTGCTCGTGATGCCCAACTTTCACAATCCGCTCGGCAGCCTGATGCCCGACGAGAAGAAGCAGCGGCTCTACGACCTGCTTAACGAATACGACCTGCCCGCCATCGAAGACGATGTCTACGCCGACACGCATTGCGGCGATTTCCGCCCCAAGCCGCTCAAGGCCTGGGACAAGGACGGCCGGGTGATGCTCTGCTCCTCCTTCGGCAAGACGCTCGCGCCGGGCTTCCGTGTCGGCTGGACCGCGCCGGGCCGCTACCTTGAGCGCGTGCGCCGGCTGAAGTTCACCAACACCATGGGCACGCCCATCGTGCTGCAGAAGACGCTCGCGGAGTTCCTGCGCGACGGCGGCTACGACCACCACCTGCGCACGCTCCGGCGCGCCTACCACCAGCAGTTGCACCTGTTCGCACAGGCAATGCAGCGGTATTTTCCCGAGGGCACGCGCTACAGCCGGCCGCAGGGTGGCAACGTCATCTGGGTCGAGTTCCCGGCCAAGGTCGACACACTCAAGCTCCACCACGAGGCGCTCAAGCACCGCATCAACACCGCGCCCGGCGCGCTGTTCTCGGTCAAGAACCGCTACCACAACTGCCTGCGCATGAGCTGCGGCCTGCCGTGGTCTGACGAGGTCGAGGCCGCCTTGGCCAAGCTCGGCGAGCTGATCAAGAAGCAGCTCTGACCCCGCACCAAAGAACCCGCCCCGTTTCCGCTCGTGACCCACGGGCCGGGGTCCGCCTTGAACCAAAATCAATATTTTCCCATGCGCCGCACTGTTGCCATCCTCCTCTTCGACGAGATCGAGGTGCTCGATTTCGCCGGGCCGTTCGAGGTGTTCGCCGTTACCGACGAGCTCTCGGACCACAAATTCTTCCGGGTCGTGACCGTGGCGCCGGAAAAGCGCGCCATTCGCGCCCGCAACGGGCTCAGCGTGAATCCCGACCACGACTTCGCCGACTGCCCGCGGCCCAACCTCCTCATCGTGCCCGGTGGCTTCGGCACGCGTGCGCTCCTGAATGATTCCCGCGCGCTCAACTGGATCAGGTCGGTCAGTGCGACCGCGGAAATCGTGGCCTCGGTCTGCACCGGTTCCCTTTTGCTTGGTCGCGCCGGGCTGCTCGAAGGTCTTCGCGCGACGACGCACCATGAGTGTTTCGGCCTGCTGCGCGAGCACGCGCCGCGCGCCACCGTCGTCGAGACCGACCGCTTCACCGACAACGGCCGCATCCTCACCGCCGCCGGTATTTCCGCCGGCATTGACCTGTCCCTGCACCTGATCACGCGGCTGCACGGCCCCGAGACCGCGGCCCAGACCGCGCGCTACATGGAATACCACTGGCGCAACAACGATGGCACTACGCGCTGACTTATCATCCATTCTCCCACCTGCACTCTCACCCTTCCCTGCCCTTGACCGCCGCAGAAAAGACTCCCACTCAGGCCGCCCTCATCGCGGGCTTTGCCGCCATCTACCTTATCTGGGGGTCGACCTACCTCGGTATCCGCGTCGCCGTGGAGACGATGCCCCCGTTCCTGATGGCCGGCGCGCGCTTCCTCGTGGCGGGCAGCATCCTCACCGTCTGGATTGCTTTCACCGGCGGTTTCCGCGCCACCCGGCGCCAGTGGTTCGACAACACCATCATCGGCGGTCTGCTGCTGCTCGGTGGCAACGGCCTTGTCTCGTGGGCGGAGCAGAAGGTCCCTTCCGGCATCGCCACGCTCATCATTTCCGTCAGCCCGCTCTTCATCGTGCTGCTCGACTGGCTCGTGCTCGTCATCGGCAAAGACGCCACGCGCGGCACGCGGCCGAACGCCGCGATCTTCCTTGGCCTCGGGCTCGGTTTCGTCGGCCTGGCGCTGCTGGTCGGCCCCGACCTCAGCCACGGCGCCGGCAGCCTCGACCCGTGGCGCGTGGGCGGGCTCGTGCTCGCGTGCTTCTCGTGGGGCGTCGGTTCCATCTACTCGCGTTACGCCCGCAACCAAGCCGAGCCGTTCACCGGTGCCGCCATCCAGCAGCTCACCGGCAGCGGCTGGCTGCTCGTCGCGAGCTTCGCGCTTGGCGAGCCGGCGCATTTTGATTTCGCCGCCGTCTCTGGCCGCTCGTTCATCGCGTGGTCGTATCTGGTGCTCGCCGGATCGCTCATCGGGTTCACCACGTTCGTCTGGCTGATGAAGCACTGCACGCCGGCCAAGGTATCCACCTACGCTTACGTCAACCCCGTGGTCGCCGTCTTCCTCGGCTGGCTGCTCCTGCATGAGCCCGTTTCGCCGCGCATCTTTGTCGCCGCCGGCGTGATCATCGCCGGCGTCGCGACCATCACCATTGCCAAGACCATGAAGAGTTCCGTCGCCCCGGCCGAGCCGGCGCGCGAGCGGACCTGACCCGTGGTCCGCCTCGCCCTCATCGGCGACTACGACGCGCGGAAGGACGCCCACATCGCCGGCTGGTGGGACCCCGCTGGTAATTTCGTGAAACCTGGCTAGCTTATCGCGGTCACATCCCCCCTATGAACCGCCGACTCCTCTCCACTTTCATGCTCGCCGCCAGCCTGGGTTTCCTCGCTGGCTGCCAGACCGTCGATGACCGCATCAAGGAAAAGCCCGAAGTTTTCGCCAAGCTCGACGTGCCCACCCAGGAAAAGGTCAAACAGGGCATCATCGACCTCGGTTTCAGCGAGGACGCCGTCTACCTTGCGCTCGGCCAGCCCGACCAGCGTCGTGAGTCCATCACCGCCGACGGTAAGTCCACCACGTGGATCTATAACACCTACTATGAACGCTACGATGGGACCCGCTTCGCGGGCTATCACCGTAACGTTTATTATGATCCCTACCTGAAATCCTATCGCGTCTATTACCGCCCGGTCTACGCCGACACCTACGCGCAGGAGAAGGAAGAGCGCATCCGCGTCAGCTTCAAGGACGGCAAGGCCACCGTGATCGAGCAGACGAAAGACTGATTCCGAATGTAGGGTCGCCGCTCGCCGGCGACCTCGGCCCGGTGGCAAGCGCCGGCCCTACATTTTCAGCTGCTCCCGCAGCTTCGGCCCGATTTTCCGCGCCAGCGCCGCATTAGCGTAGCCGACCCACGCCACCGGCGACGTCGTATCGAGGGCCACGCGCAGCGGCTGGCCGTCCGGCGCCGTGACGATGCAGCCAGCCTCCTGCGCAATCAGGGCCGTGCAGATATCGTAGGGGTGACAGGTCAGCGCCGCGCCGATACCAAGCCGTGCAAACGCCAGCGGCCGCAGGTCGGCGATAAACCGGTCGTGCCCCATCAGCAGTTCGTAGAGCTGGCCGCCCGTGCTCAAATATTGGTCGTCGAAAATATCCGGGCTGCCGCCGAGCGCGCCAAACAACTCCGCCTCGCGCTCCGCCAGCCAGACTTTGCCCGGCGGGAAGAACTTGGCGAACGAAGCGAAGCCGTGCGCCAGGTCGCATGCCTTGGATGGACGCGGCGTGAATTTCTTCCGTCTTCCCGTCCGCAGATCGAGCCGGTCCGCACAAACACCCTCACCCCGCACCACGCTGAGCTGGTCCACAAAACCCGCCTTGCTCGTCGGCAGCTCCGTCATCACCGCAACGATGATGTCGCTGAGGTTGGTCTGGACCCCGCGCTGCGGCGCGAGCGCGGCGAGGCTCCACGCGGAGCGCTTGTCATACATGATGCCGCGCGTCCCGTCGATCGGGTCGAGGATGCACTTGAAGAGCGTCGCCTTCACCGGCGTGCCCCGCGGGAAGGTGACGGCGTCGCCCTCGAGTCCCTCCATGACCAGCTCGACCGGCCAGCGCTGCGGCCAGTGCTTCGCGAACCATGCCAGCACGGCGTGCTCGCTGACCTTGTCGATGCCGTAGATCGTGTCCGCCGTGGTGACGGCAGCCACCCGGGTCATCCGCCGGCCGCCCCGGCGCTGCGCGATCCGCACCGAGTCGCGGATCGCGGCCTGCAAGCGACAAAGCAGCCGCCGGGCCTGGTCGAGGTTAGGATGCATCATTAAATCCAAATGGGTGAATGAGCTGACGGCGACCAGCGGCTGCTTGCAACCGTGTTTATGACACAGCAAGTTAGGCCCATGCAAAAGACCCCGAGCCCCACCAAGAAAACCGCCAAGCCCGAGGCGCCAGCGGCCCGCCTGCTCTCGCCGCGCCGCAAGACCACGCAAGCCACCACCCTCCACGAACTGGCCGTCGAGCAGCTCGAGCATTTCCACATCGATCCCCGCAGCGAGGCGGGCAAGCCGCTGCTCGCCCTCGCCGAGAAACTCTACGGCGCACACGGCGACGTGATGGATTTGTGGGAGGCGACCACCCGCGAACTCGGCCGCCTGCCACGCCAGGACCGCCTCGCGCTCTTCAACGCGAAGAAGTTCCTCTCGTTCCAACTGGCGAAGCTCCTCGACACGCTGCAAAATCCGTCGCGCAAAACCCACCAGTCGCTGCGCTACTCGAACACCACGATGCTGGCGAAGGGTCCCTACCCGATCTTCGACAACGTCACGGCCATCTTCTCGGCCACGCCTGTCATCACCCGCACCGCGACCTACCTCTATGCGTGCTCGGAGTGGATCGACGACGCGTTCCAAGGTCGCGAGTTCCTGCACGAGATCTACTCGCGCCTCATGAACCCGACCTCCATCTCGCTCGCCAACCACATCGTGGACATCGAGGCGGGCCCGATGGCCGGTGAATACATGGCGTGGAACTTCAACTCCGGCATGGGCGCCATCGATGCTGCGCTCTCGCATCTCGTCGGCTACCAGGATGTCGTCCTCTCCTCCCGCAACATCTACGGCGGCGCCTATCAGCTGCTGCACGACTGGTTCGGCAAGCGCTCCAATCTCGACGTCGGCGTCGTGTTCTTTGACGGCTTTACCTCGGGTGATTTCACGAAAGCCCTCGCCGGCGTGAAGCAGCAATACGCCGACCGCCTCAAGTCCGGCCGCAAGGTCTACGTCTACCTCGAGAGCCCGTGCAATCCGCACGGCGTGTTCCTCGACGTGCCCGGCATCTGCGCCGCGGCGCACACCGCCGGCCTCACCGTCATCTGCGACGCCACTGTCGGCACGCCCTTCCTCGTCCGCCCGCTGCAGCAGAAAAATCCCGCCGAGCGCCCCGACTACATCATCCACAGCTACACCAAGGACCTCACCGGCCACGGCACCACGACCGCGGGCGTCGTCATCGGCCGCAACGAGGACATGTTTCTCCCGAAGGGCGATACCTCCCCGTCCGGCAAGAGCTGGCACGACACGCTTTTCTGGAACGTCTACTACATCAAGGGTGCGTTTCTCGACTCCGACAAGGCGTTCGAGGTGCTCACCGGCATGAAGACGCTCGAGCTGCGCATGCTGAAGAAATGCATCAACACGCTCGTCTTCGCCCGCTGGCTCGCGAGCAACCCGCTCGTGACCGTCAGCGGTCCGGCCAACCCCGATGATCCCAACCACGCCATCGCCGCGCGACTGTCCTACCTCGGCCTGCCCGCACCCCTCTTTACGATCAACTTCGAGACGGCCAAGATCTCGCGCGTCACGCTGGAGCGATTCTTCGATTCGCTCGCGCCGATGTTCGGCCACATGGTGTCACTCGGGCAGAGCAACACGCTGGTGCTCTGTCCCGCGCTCACCTCGCATTCCGAGCTCAGCCCCGCGGCGCTGAAGGAGGCTGGCATCACCCCGACCACCATCCGCATCTCTGTCGGCGACGAGTCCCCCCGCGAGCTCATCGGTGATTTTCTCCAGGCGGCCCGCGCCATCGACAAGGAAGTCCCCGGCTTCAGCGGCAAGTTCATGGCGGCCGCGGCCATCGACCGCACGGCCGACGAGATCTACACCGACGTGCACCGCCGCCACGCCGCGGCCCAGCCGCGTTTCGCGGAATGTGTGAAATGAACCGCCTGGCCCGCCTGACGCTGGTTGCGTCCTGCCTGCTCGCGCCCGGTCTGGCGAGTCAGGCCGCTCCGGCCCAGACCGGGGGCACGATCCAGGCGCGGGCTTTTCCCTCGACGCACTTGGGGAAGGAACTCGCGTATCTGCTCTACCTGCCGCCCGGATTTGATGCGACGGGCACCACGCGCTACCCGGTCGTCTACCTGCTGCACGGCCGCGGCGACCAGATGACGGCGTGGACAACGATCAAGCCCGAGCTCGATCGTATGATCGCCGAAGGCCGCATCCCGGCCGTGATCGCCATCATGCCGGATGCCCCCTCTAGTCGCCGGGCCGGTTACTACATCGACGCCCAATTTACCGGCACCGACAAACTGCCGGCCGGGGAAGCGGTGGAATCCGCCTTCACGCAGGATCTGGTGGCCCATGTCGATACCAGCTACCCCACCAAGGCCGACCGGTTCGGCCGGATCGTCGCGGGCTACTCGATGGGTGGCTACGGCGCGCTGCGCTACTCGCTGGCGCACCCGGAACTCTTCGGCGCCGCGATCGTGCTCAGCCCGGCGGTCTATCTTCCCCTGCCGCCGCCGGATTCCAGCACGCGGGAGTTCGGCGCGTTCGGCCGGGGCGCGCAGCTGTTCGACGACGCGATCTACACGGCAAAGAATTATCCGGCCGTGATCCCGGCCTTCGTCGCCACGGGCTTCCCGCTCGTGATGTTCATCGCGGTGGGCGACGACGAGCGCGCCCTCGCCGACCCGGCGCAGGCCAGTCACGACCTCGATTACGAGGCCCACACCCTTTACAATCACATCCGCCGCGTGCCGGGCCTCACCGCGCAGCTGCGGGTCGTCGACGGCCCGCACGGTTGGGCCACGTGGCGCCCGACCTTCGTCGAAGGTGTGCAATATATTTTTCAGCAGTTGAAACCCGGCCGTCCCTAGTGGAACGCGTGGATCCTTCGCGAGGTCATTGCGGGGCGATGCGGGGCACAGGCAAATCCGTGCTGGCTGCAGTAAATATCCCATCGACTGCCGCTGTGGCCCCTGCATCATTCCGTCACTGGCCGCTGCCCCTGACTAAGACGAAATTCCGCCCAATCCGCACCGGATCTGAATATGAAAACATCCCGGGGATTTCTTGTTCCGTTGGCATTGAGCCTGACCCTGCGCCGAGTGAAAGCGGAGTAATGACGCCTCGACTCAGCGCGCGTCTTGTGATCGCAAGATTCCGATCTCAAGAGTGAATAGTCTAATCCCAACCAAACCCACTCATGACAAACCCTGTGACACTGATCAGCCGGCGCGATTTTTTGAGCACCTCCACCACGGCCATGGCCGTCACCGCGCTCGGGCCCGCGCGGCTGACCGCGGCTAGCCGGATGGCGCCATCCGAAAAGATGATCGGCATCCAGGTGGGCGCGGTCTCGTTTTTGGACGAGGGCACGGAAGCGGTCCTCGACAATGTCGAGCAACTCGGTGCGGTGAACGCGCTTTTCCTCGGGGCTTTTAGCTATGGCACAGGATTCGCCGGCCGCCAGCAGGCGGGAGAGCCCTTTCCCGACCATGGCAAGAAGGAATACGATCAGAACTTTCACGGCGGCAATTTCGCGATCCCGCACGCGAAGTTTTACGGGCGCACGTCACTGAAGGAAACCAGGGCCCCGGATCATGGCGATTACGACGTGCTGGCCGATGTTGTGCCCAAGGCGCGAAGGCGCGGTCTCAAGGTTTATGCCTGGTACGAGGATCACTTTCCCGACGAACTTTCAAACGAGCCGGTGATCCCGGGCCTGGCGGCGTTGAAGGAGGTGGACTGGCAGGGGCGGCCGGCCCGCACGCTTTGCCACCTGCACCCCGATTACCGCGGATTCGTTACCGGGCTGACCGAGGACTACTGCCAGAGCCACGACATTGACGGCGTGATGTGGGGCTCCGAACGGCAGGGGCCACTGAACAACGCCATCAGCGCGAAACCGGGCCGCAGCGGCGACTCGTCGCGGGTCACGTGTTTTTGCGAATTTCACCAAAAGGCGGCGCGCGAGCGTGGCATTGACGTCGCGCGCGCCAAGGAGGGATTTAAGAGGCTGGACCAGTTCGTGCGCGCGGCCCGCGCCGGCCAGCGGCCCAACGACGGCTACTTTGTGGAATTCTGGCGGCTGCTGCTCAACTATCCCGAGTTGCTCGCGTGGGAAAAGCTTTGGACTGACACGAAGCACCAGACTTACGCGGACGTCTACTCGGCCGCAAAGCAGAGCCGGCCGTCGATTCAGGTCGGTTTCCATATCTGGCACCTCAATTCGTTTAGTCCGTTCTTCCGGGCCGAGCAGGATTACGCCGCGTTCACCAAGGTCGCAGATTTCCTGAAAATCGCAGCCTACAACAACTGTGGTGGCTCGCGCTACGTTACCTACAACGACGTCGTGGCGTCCACGCTCTTTGGCGACGTGCCGAAGGAACAATTACTGAGCCTGTACAATCGTTGGCTCGACTATCCCAACGAAGCGCCGATCGACCGATTGCCGAAGACGGGAATGTCCCCCGATTATGTGGCCCGGGAGATGAAGCGGGCGCTGAAAGGCGTCCACGGCACCGCCTGCAAAATTTATGGCGGGCTGGACATCGACATTTCCACGAACACCCCAACGGACGTGAACCGGAATACCATGGTGCCGGAAGACGCGTACGCCTCGACCAGCGCGGCGCTCAAAGCCGGTGCCGACGGGGTCGTCTTCTCCCGGCGCTACGCGGAAATGAAGCTCACCAACCTTGCCGGGGCCGGCAAGGCAGTGCGGGATTTTTACGCCGGCCGCTAGGCTGAGGAACTGCTACTTCCCAGGCGCGGAAGGGTTCGATCCGCGAGGCGACTGGGCGATGGCAAGCCCCTCCAGCGACTGCGGCGCCGGGAAAAACCAGCTGGCCAGATAGCCGAACACGATGCAAAGGCAGATGGAGATCGCCAAATAGAAGTAGGCATGAACCAGCTTCATTCGCCACGAGAGCGTGGTCAGGACGATGCTCACGGCCACGCCGATCGCCACTCCCTGCCAGTTGGCCCGGCGGGTGAACATTCCGAGCGTATAGGCGCCGGCAAAGCCGCCGCCCAGCACCCCGGCGAGTTCGATCGAAACGCCGAACAACGAAAAAAGGACTGGGAGGTCTACGGCATGGATGTCGGCGACCACAAGCTCGGCTCGAGCCTGGGCCACCCGCGCTTCAAGTTCGTCGAGGGCGAAGTAATGATCTCGCACGAGTGGATCGAGTATCACGTGAAAAAATGCGCCGCCATCATCCCGCTCGTCGCAAAACGGCGCCGGAGGACGTCTACGCCTCGACCACAGCCGCGCTCAAGGCGGGCGCGGACGGGGTCGTTTTCTCGCGCAAGTATTCCGAGATGCGACTGGCCAACCTGGCGGCGGGTGGACGGGCGGTGCGGGATTACCGAGGCGGAGCCCAGTGACCGGGGGTTCAACCGGGCTAGAAGCCAGATGCTTCAACGGGGCGGTTTCGGAGCGGCGGGCAGGCTCACGTCTCGCGGTTTTCCAGAGATCAAGTCGAGACCGAAGCAGGCTTGCGCCTCGGGGTGAGGATCGTGAGTCCCTCGATGGATGACTCGGGCGGCGGCGGGAAGAGAAAACTCGCCGCGTAGCCCACCACGATGGACACGAGGATCGAAACGGCGAGGTAGAGGAACGGATGCACGAGCTGGGCCCACCAGATGGCAAACGTAACAATGAAGCTGACAATCATGCCGATCATCACGCCCTGCCAGTTGGCGCGCCGGGTGAACATGCCCAGCGTGTAGGCGCCGCCAAACGAGCCCCCGAAAAGCCCGACCAGCTCGATCGACGTGTCGAGGAATGAATTGATGCTCATCCGGGACAGCAAAATGGCCAGGCCGATGCCGATCAGGCCGGCGAGCACCGTGACCCACTCGGCCAGCCGGATGCTGAAGGCCGGGCTCGGGTTCTTGGCAATTTTCTCGTAGAAATCCACCGAGACCATGGTGGCGACACTGTTCAGGATGCTGGAGCTCGTGCCCATCGCGGCGGAAAAGAGCCCCGCGATCATCAGCCCGGTGACCCCGACGGGCAATTCCGCCGCGATGAACAGCGGGAAGGTCGCGTCAACCGGCAGCAGCGGGTTCATGCGCTCGGGATTAGTGTGATAAAATACATACAGGCCGGTGCCGATCAGGTAAAACAGGCAGCTCGCCGGGAGGACGATGATCGCATAAACCCACACAGAACGACCGGCCTCTTTTTCCGATTTTGTCGTGAAGACGCGCTGCATGAGAATCTGGTCCTTGGGAAAGGTCAGGACCGTTTCAAGGAGCGTGAGGAAGAGAAAGCACCAGACCGTCGCCTTCGTCAGGTCGAAGCTCCAATCGAACATCTTCATTTTGTTGTCCGCCGTCGCCGTGGCCACAAACTCGCCCAAGCCGCCATCGAGTTTCGAAATAATGAAGCCAACAGCGAAGACCAAGCCGCCGACCTTGACGATCACCTGGGCCAGGTCCGTCCAGATCACGGCCCGCATGCCACCAAGCGCCGTGTAACCGATCGTGACCAGCCCCATGATCAGGATGCTCCAGATCACGTTCAGCCCGGTGATCGTGGCGATGGCCAGGGACGGCAGGAACAGGATCACGCTCAGCCTGCCTCCCATGTGCATGACGATGCAAAACGCGCTGGCCGTGAGCCGGACCGAGCGGTGGAACCGCTGATCAAGATAGGTGAAGACCGACATGAGTTCCAGCCGGCGCAAAAGCGGCACGATCCAGATCGCCACAAAAACCAGCCCGAGCGCCCCGAAAAGGTTGCCGAGCAGATACTGCCAATTCGTGGCGAAGGCCTTGGCCGTGGTTGCAATGTAGCCGATGGAGCTCGAGTTGGTGGCGTAGAGGCTGATTCCGGCCGCCCAGAACGGAATCGTGCGGCTGCCCACGAAAAACTCCGCGGTCGATTGCTTTCGTTCCTGCCGGTAACAGTAAACCCCGATGCCCGCAATAATGGCCAGATAAAGGACGATCATGATCCAGTCGAGCGGCCTGAGCAGCTGTTTGGTCGGAACGAGTTCGACCAGACTGAGTGACAGATCCTGGCCGGAGTTCTGCGCAAGGAGGAAACCGTTGCCCCAAGCCGCACTGGCGTGGATATCGGCGGTGGCCTGCTGGCCCAGCTCGGCCCACACTTGCGTGATGGTGTAGAAGGTCACCAGGCGCTGCGATCCGCGCTCGCCCACGATAAAGAGCAAGTGCGCCTGGCCGGTCGCCCGGGCGGCCCCGGACACCAGCGGTCCCGGAAGCCGGGAAACCTCCGTCCAAGTCTGGGTGGGCGACCAACGAAGCAGCCGTTGCCCACTGCCGTCCCCGGGAGTCACCACCGCGTATAGCGAATCCTGCTGGGCGACCAAGGCCTCTATCTTCCCCGCGGCCGTGCCACAGCCGGCATCAGTGCGCCAGGTCGTGACCCCATCTTTCGAGGTCAGGGCAAAGAGCTGCGGCTCGCCGGCCTCATCCAGTCCGTGAACAAAAACGCGGTCCTCCTTGACCGCCCCGTGGACGGCACGCAGGGGCTTGGGCAGCGGTGGCAGCGGCCGCGAAGTCACCCGACCCTGCGTCAGTGTGAATTGATTCAAGCGCTGCACCCGGCCCGCCGGGTCGTCCGAATAATAAGCAAATGCGGTCCGGCCATCGCCAAAAGTCCCCGCGAACGTGCCTTCGTGCTCCCAAGCCAGCGCCGGCCAGCCCGCGCCTTCTTTCTGCATCCACCCCTGGTGCTGGGTCAGGACCAGCGGAATGCCGTCGATCACGACCAGGTGGCCGTCCGCCCCGGCCGGCACGCGCCCCTGATCGCTCAGGCGCACCGGCAGCAGCGGCGCCGCCGCCAGTGAGGCGGCCAAGCCCAGAACCAGCAGCAGGGCAACGGCGGATCCCGGAAAGCGGAGGGGCTGGGAGATAATCATCACACTATGCGCGGTTGTCGGTTGGCCGTCACGGGAAAGTTGCGGCGGCAGCCAGGCGGGCCGGCGGGGTCCGGCGCACAGGGGAAAGAAACACCCGATGCCAACCGGGACTGTGACAACAGGCCGCGGCGGAACATCGGGCGGAAAGACGGGGTGCGCGGGACGTCAGTTAGAATTTTTTCGCATAGGACACCGAGATCACGCGACCGCGGCCGGCGAAATAATTCTGGAACTGGTCGATCTGCGCCCAAGGCAGGATGTAGTATTTGTCCATCAGGTTCTCCACGCCCACCGCGAAGTCGCCCCATTGCGTCGTGTAGCTGGCCGTAAGGTGCGCCAGGGTAAGCCCCGTGGTGTGCTCTTCGCCGGCCGCGCCGACATTGATGTCGCGGGCGAAGATCTTCTCCACATCGAGGGTCAGGCTGGTCTTGGGCATGAATTTCCAGGTCGTGGAAAGGTTCAGCTTGTCCGGACTGACATTGCCCATGCCCTGCTGGCGGCTAAGCGGCCCGGTTTCGCTGGTCCGGGTGAAGCCCTTGGTGTGGGAGTATAGGGCCGTAAACTTCAGGGTCGAGGTGGCTTTGAACTCCCCCGTAAACTCATAGCCAGTGAGCTTGACCGGGCGCCGCTGCAGGACGAAATCCCTGGTCACCGGGTCGACCGTGAGGCTAGCCCCGAGTTCAGAGTAAGACCGGTAGTAGGAGGTGCTGAAGCTGGCGCGTTTGCCCCGCCAGCTGATGCCACCTTCCTTGTTGTCCACAATCACGGCCTGCAAATCAACGATGCCCGCCACCGACTGTCCGGGGGTGTTTACGTTGCGCAGGGGAATGCCGACATTGGGCAGGGTGAAGCCCTTGCTGTAGGAGGCGAAGGCCGACCAGTTCTGGGGCAGCCGCACGATGATTCCCACATTGGGGAGGGTGTCGCTGTATTTCAGGGTGCCGCCGCTGACGAACTGCCGGCCCGCGAAAAAGACGGTGGTATAGTTATCCACTTGGAGCTGGCCGCCCTCGCGCCGCACGCCAGCGCTCACGGTGACCGGTCCCTTGGCATAGGAGAACTGGACAAAAGGCGCCTTGCTGGTGTAGTTCATTGGCGGAACCCAGAGCCGGTCCGTGACCGCCAACCGCTGCTGGGCGGTCTCGTCGAGGAAGTCGAAGCCGGCATTGGTTTCCAGACCCTCAACACTGAAGAGGTCCTTGCGCGACCAGGAGCTGCGCACGCCCTTCTTTTGGGAATTGATTTCCGATTGTTCGACCAGCGTGCCCAGCGGGGCGAAAAGGGGATCCTGCTTGTCGGCACCGCCGAGCTCGGCCACGAAGCGCATGGCCTGGCTGGCCTTGTAGGCCTGGACGTTGAGGGACCCGCCGAAGAGGGCATCGTTTTTATAAGCCAAGGCATATTGGCTGAAATCGTTGAATTCGGACTTCGCCCCGGCCGGCACGCCACGCTTGGCCGAATCGGTTATCCGCAGGGCCCGGTTGCCCAGGTCCTGCACGTAATGCCCTTTCCCATCGATGCGGAACTGGCTGACGGTCAGGGTGAGACGCTGGGCATTGTTTTCCCCAAAATTACGCCCGGCCTTGATAAACAGATTTCTCGAAGCCGAATCGTTGGTGGATCCGCTCGCGCCCATGCCCATCCGGCGGCCATTGGCATCATAAGCCATGCCGCGCTTGACAAAGGCGGCACCGAAAATGATGTCGTTCGCCCCTTGCTTGTTCATATAATTGAGGCCGACCCGGTAGCCGCTGCTATCGTCGTAGCCTTGACTGTAAAACCTCGTCCGCAGCACCGCCTCGCTGCCATCCTTGGTGGGGCTCTTCGAGATATAGTTGATGATGCCGCCCGCGGCTCCGATGCCTTCCGAGGCGGAGGGCCCGTTGATCACTTCGATCTGGGCGACGATATCCATGTCGGTAAAGGTGGCGCTGCGGCTGCCTTCGCGCAGGGGGGTCGATTGGGAAATGCCGTCAAACAGCCGGAGGGCCGCGCGGCCGCGCAGGGTCTCGCCAGTGTTCTGCATCTGCTGTGTGCCGGGCGCATAGCCCGGGACCGTCCGGGACAGCACCGCGGTGGCGTCATCCGTGAGCAACTGCGTGTTCGTGATTTCCTCGGTGGAGATCAGCTTGATGGCGCCGGGGATCTGGTCGATGGCCTTGGGCGAGCGATAGCCGGTGGTCACGGTGTATTTCTGGAGCTCAATCACTTCATCCTTGTTGGCGGCCGTTTTCACGAGCGTGTCCGGAGCGGCCTGCTGGGCGAGGCCGGTGGCCGCGATTGCGGCGAACAGCAGCACTGCGGCGATCTTGGCTGGGGCGGGGTATGTTTTCATAGGGTGAGCAAACGTTTGCGCTAGGGTTGAGGTAACAGGGGAGCGGGCCGGGCGGGAGCAATCGTTCAGTGAACGCAGGCGATGTTCCGGAGACGCGGGTCGGGCGAAAGCATGGGGTCGGGCGGGGCGGGGGGCAGGCAATCGTCTGTTTAAGCAAACGTTTGCATAAATCACCTTTTTGGGTTTTAACCCTCGTGTCAACTTTTTTGTCACTCCAGAGTCGGACCGCATGAGCCGCCCCATGAACTTCCCCCCGCCTTCCCGCGTTCAGCTCGGGGGCTTGCTCGGCCGGGCCCTGGCGGCGAACCACATTGCCCATCTCACGCACTTCATCCGCGATGAGACAAGTCCGGCCATCGCCTTGTTCTGCCCGGAGCACACGAGCCACAATCACGAGGGCGACTGGTATGGCGAGCACGCGGGCAAGTGGCTGGGCGCCGCCGCCCGCGCCGCCCAGCGCACCGGCGACGCCGCCCTGGAGGCCAGCGTGCGCCGGGTCGCGGACTATCTGGTCAGCCGGCAGGGGCCCGACGGCTACCTCGGCACCTACGCCCCGACGCGGCGCTTCATGTGCCGGCAGGGCCCCGGCCCCCGCACCTGGGACGGCGCGCCCGGCCAGCGCACCTGGGACATCTGGGTGCACAGTTACCTGATCCTCGGCCTGCTGGAGGCCGGCCAGACCCTCGCACAGCCCGCCTACATCGATGCCGCCCGGAAAATTGGCGACCTCTGCTGGCAGACGCTCACCGACGGGGGCATCAACATCACCACCCTCGGCAACCATCACGGTCTCTCCGCCACCGTACTCCTCGACCCGGCAGTGGAACTTTATCTGGTGACGGGCGAAGGCCGATACCTCGATCTCGCCAACCTGATTTTAAAGCAGGCGAGCGAGTCTCCCGCCCTCGAGTTGCTGCCCCAAGCGCTGGCGGACACGGACGCCGCGTTCATCGCCACCGGCAAAGCCTACCAGCTTTGCTGGAACCTCGTGGGGCTCGCCAAACTGCACCGGGCCACCGGCAATCCGCTGCACCTGCAGGCCGTGCAGCACCTGTGGACAAACATCCGGCAGCATCACCTGACGCTGGGTGGCGGACCGTGGGGCGGCGTGGCGCACCGTTCGCGCGAGGTCTTCAATCCGAAGCCGGTCTTCAGCCCCTACGGTTACGTCGAGACCTGCTCGACATTCTCGTGGATCCAGTTGAATCGCGAGCTGCTCGGCCTGACCGGCGACCCGAAGTATGCCGACGAGATCGAGAAATCCGCCTACAACGACCTGCTCGGCGCGCAGGCCCCGGCGGGGGATAACTGGTGCTATTATTCCTTTCCCAACGGCAAGCGGGTCTTCACCACCTACTGGCGGTGCTGCAAGTCGAGCGGCCCGTGGGCGCTCGAGGAACTTTCCGCCGTCGCCTATAGCCAGACCGAGGCGGGCGATATCGCGGTCAATCTCTACGGGCCGGGCCGGGCCGCCCTGCCCACTGCCCAAGCCGGATTGGTCCGGCTGGAGCAGGTGACCGGTTACCCCTGCGACGGCGCGATCCGCCTCACCGTCACGCCCGAGCGCAGCGCGCACTTTGTGCTCCTCGTACGAATTCCTGGTTGGACGGAGCAGGCGACCGTGCAGGTAAACGGTGCCCTCCCCTCACTCGCCGCTCCCGGCACCTATCACACGCTCGCCCGCCAATGGCAGGCCGGCGACGTCGTCACCCTGCAGTTGCCGATGTCGCCGAAACTGCACCGTCAGGCCAACCGCAACATCCAGGAGTCGCGGGCGCCGGACGGCTCGTCTGTTGCGCAGGAGGTGCTGCATTTCGACTTTGCCGCAATCACGCGCGGTCCGCTGGTTTACTCGACCGGCCTGATCGACGGTTTCAAGATTGAGGAGACCATCCGCCTCCCGGCGAGCCCCAGCCCGGAAATGCTCGAAATGCTCGGCCCGCCACCTGGCAACGAGGGCCCGGCGGTACGGCTGAACCTCGGTTATCGCCCGCCGCTCGTCTTCTCCCCCTACTTCGAGGCCGGCGGCCGTGAGGACGGAACTTGGCGCCTTACCTGGCTCCAGGTTGCACCGGGCTGACCAGCAAGTAAATCGCGCCCCACAACGGCTGGCTGGAAGCATCAAGCAACTGGCCCTCGATGCGATGCCGCCCACCCTGCCGCAGGGGAATCACGAACCTCGCATGCGTGGCGTCGTTCGCCGTCCGGGCCGCGTAGACCTGGTCATCGAGCAGGAGGCGCGCCCGGGCGACCGGCCTCGCAGGCACATTGCGGAAGCCCTCATTAAGGCGCGTGCCTGACTCCGGCGGGAAAAAATACAGCAAAACCTCATAGTCCCCGGTCGCCCTCGCCTCGATGTCCCAGTGGCCGAATTTTGGCGCGGCGCCAGCCTTCAACTCCGCCCACTCCCCGCAATATGGCCCCGTCCAATCGGCGGCCGACAGCACGGTCGGATTCTCGGTCGGAGCGCCGACCACGATGAAATTTGGCCGACCCATCACCGCCTTGGTCGGACCCAGCCATGACTCATAATGGCCGCGCAGGCCGCTGACGATGTCGGGCCGCGCGGCGGCGACATCCTTTTCCTGACCAGGATCAGTGGTGAGGTCGTAGAGTTCGGTGCCCTTGACGAGCCGCCATCCGCCCCAAAGGACTGTGCTGTTCCACTCCGTGAATTCGGCTCCGTATTGCACGACCAGCTTGCGCTGATCGATCTCCCTGGTCTGGCCGGCGAAAAGGGGGACCAGGCTGAGGCCGTCATAGGCGGCCGGATTTCCCGGCTTGAGCCGACACAGTTCGATCAGGGTAGGCAGCAAATCAGTGCCGTGGGTCAGGGACCCGATATCGCGCGGTGGTCCGGGAATGCCCGCCGGCCAGCGGACAAAGAAAGGCACGCGGTGCCCGCCCTCGTAGAGCGAACCCTTGCGGCCCCGCATGCCCGCGGGATAAAAGCCGGTGCGCTCGACCGTCCCGTTGTCGGTCATGTAGATCAAAATGGTGTTTCGCGATTGGCCGTGCTCGTCGAGATAGTCCATCAGCCGGCCGACGTTCTCATCGAGTTCCGCCGTCATGCCGTAAAAGGCCGCGAGCGTGGGGGGCAGGTCCTCGTAGGGCTTCACATACTTGGACTCCACGTAGAAAGGCTCGTGGGAGGCGGTGGGCGCCAGATAGACGAAGAAGGGCTTGGTTTGCCGACCTATCCAGCCCATGGCCTCGTTGAAGAACACATCCGTGTTGTAACCTTTGAACTGGACCAAGGTGTCGTTGCTCCAGTAACGATCGTCACGAGTGTCGTTGAGCCAGTAACCGGCCAGCGAACTGATGCCGAAACCGATGGCATGGATCGAAAGATCGAAACCGCGGTCCTGCGGGCGGAAAGGATGATTGTCCCCGAGGTGCCATTTGCCGAAATGCGCGGTGGCGTAGCCATTGCTGCGGAATATTTCCGGCATCAACGGCAGCTCGCGCCGGATGGTGGAGCGACCGTAGGCCACATCCGTGGCCCCGTTGCGAAATGCGCCGACCCCCGTCATCAATTCACCGCGGCTCGGCGTGCACATGGGCGCCACATGATGATCCGTGAAACGCACGCTTTGCGCCCGTAGCCGGTCGAGGTTCGGGGTGCGCAACCGCGGATTCCCGTGGGCACCGAGATCCCCGTAACCCAGATCGTCAGCCAGCAGTAGGATCACATTCGGCGGCTCCTCTGCGGCCCGGGTGAGACTTGGGGCGAATGACAATGCCGCGGCGAGAAAGCCCTGCGCGAGGGCCGGCCGGAGCCGGGTCTTCATGGCTGATGCATCCGGTTGCCTATGAAACTCCGGCGTGAATCCGCCTCAGGCGGCCGTCTTCCGGAGAAAGCGTTTCAATTCGGCCTGCGTCGGCATCGCAAAGGCGGCTCCCGGCTTGGTGATCGACAGCGCGGCGACCGCCGTGCCAAGGCGGGCCGCCTCGGGGATCCGGCCCGCGTGGCGCACGAGCCCGGCCGCGAAACCGCCGCAGAACGCATCGCCCGCGCCGGTGGTGTCAACCACCCGGATGCCGTGGTGCGCAGGTATAAAAAGGTGTCCATCCTCGCCGGAGATGAAACAGCCGCGGCTGCCAAGCGTGATAATCAGCGTGGGCACCCCGAATTTCCGGCACAACGCGTGGAGCGCGCGCCACGTCATGGCGTGCAAATGCCGCTCGGTGATGCGGCGGCGGGCGCCGGGGAGCCCACGCACAAGGGCGATGAACTCGCTTTCGTTCGGGATCAGGATGTCAACATGCCGCAGCAGCGCCGGGGAAAAATCTGCGCGCATCGGTGCCGGGTTCAGGATGGTCGTCACGCCCGCGGCGCGCGCCGTCCGGAGCACCTGCGCCGTCGTAGCGAGGTTCGATTCCAGCTGCGTCATCACGACCTTCGCCCCGGTCAGCAGCGCGCGCGGGATGTCGGCCGGAGCCAGCCGGGCGTTGGCACCGGGCTCGATGACGATCTGGTTCTGGCCCTCCCGGTTGATAAGGATAACCGCCGTGCCCGTGGCCTCGGCCGGCTTGAGGGCGAGACGGCAACCAATTTTCTCGCGGCGGTAGAACGCCGCCACCTGCTGTGCAAACGCATCACGCCCCATCGCGCCGACAAACGTGGTGCGCACGCCGGTGCGGCCGCACGCGATCGCCTGGTTGGAACCCTTGCCCCCCTGGCCGCTCGCCAGCCGGGCCATCACCGTCTGGCCCGCCCGGGGGAAGTCTTCGCAGGCGAAGGTCAGATCCTGCATGATGCTGCCGACAACGACGACCTGGGGTGAAATGGACATGGAGGACGGAGAATGGGGTGGCCGCCGGATCCCGGCCGCGGGCCGGGTCGCTGCGCGGTTTGGGGCAAACCAAGGGCTAATATCATGCAAACGTTTGCCTATGCTAAGCGTCAAGCGAAACCTTTCCCGGTCGGCCCAGTCCGCCGCCTCAGCAGGACTTGCGGATGATCAGCTCCGGCATGAGCTTGAGGCTCGTGGCCGGGCGCTTGGGGTCCTCGATCCGCTTCAACAGGAGTTCGGCCGCATATTTCCCCACCTCATAGGCCGGCTGACGGACCACGGTGAGCGGGGGATTGAAAACGCTCGAGAGCGGCAGTTCATCGAAACCCACGATCGCAATTTGCTTGGGGATCCTCAGGCCGCGGGCGGCGATCGCCTCGAGCGCACCCGCGGTCATCAACCCGTTGCAGGCAAAAAGCGCCGTGGGCGGGTCAGCCAGGGAAAGCAGTTCATGGGCGAGGGTCTGACCGCTTTCCTGCTTGAAGTTGCCGAACCGGACCAGCTCCGGCCTGACCGGCAGGCCCGCCTGCGCGTGGGCATCCTTGTAGCCCCGCAGGCGTTCTCGGCCGGTCGAGGAGTCGGCCGGACCACCGATCAACCCGATTCGCTTGTGCCCCTGGGCGATGATGTGTTCCACCGCCTTCATGGCACCGGTGTGATTGTCCACCTCCACCTTGTCCAGACTCCCCGTGGAGAGGCTCCGGTCCACACAGACCACCGGCGTCCCGGTGCGCACCACCTGCAACACCGCCGCATCGTTCTCATGGATCGGAGGCAGGATGATACCATCGACCGATTCCGATTGCATGACCTCCAGGTAGAAGCGCTCCTTGGCCTCGTCCTCGTCGTAATTGCACAACAGCACCGCGTAGTTGCTCTTGTAGGCCACGTCCTCGACCCCGCGCGCCAGATCGGCGAAGAAGGTGTTCTGGATATTGGGGATGATCAGCCCCAGCAGATGGCTGCTGCTGTCGCGGGTCCGCAGCCGTCGGGCGACCCGGTTGGGCTTGTAGCCCAGCTCGCGCATGGCCTTGAGCACGCGGGCCTGGGTCTCGGGGCCGATCTTGCCGGTCTGGTTGATCGTGCGGGAGACCGTCGAGATGTTCACCTTCGCCCGGCGGGCCACATCGATCAGACTGGAGGGCTTTTTCATGGAAGGGGACGAAGTTCGGCGCGAACGAGGCGACAAATTGCGTTCATCCCCGCGCGCAAGCAAGGCACGATTTTGATAGACAGGGCCGCGCGGTTAAGCAAACGTTTGCACGTTTTCCCCGGTCCATCTTGGCCAGCCCCGGCCACTTTCGTCATGTCCTCCTCCGCAAAGTCTGCCAAGGTTCCCGGTGCCACCCCCTTCTCCGCATGAGCCAACCGCAACGCGCCCCGTCGGCCCAGACCACCGAGTTTCAACTGTCGCACGCCCGCAACGGCCCGCACCTCCCGCTCCCGGGCAATGCCCCGGGCTGGCCGTTCCAGAACACCGGCCACTGGCGCATCGATGTGAACAACCGGGCCGAGGCCTGGCGGCGCGACTTTCGCGAGTGGCGCCATGAACACCTTATTCGCATGGGCTACAGCGGGGCGAACTACGAGCGGCCGGAGTTCAAATGGGCGCAACGCAACTTCGTGCACGCCCAGATGATGGTCGAGGACCGGTATTTCTACGACCCGGTGACTGGTCAATACACTGTCGACAAGTATCTCGACGACCTTGAGCACCGCTTCGGTGGCATCGACAGTGTGCTCATCTGGTATGTTTACCCGAACATTGGCATCGATGACCGTAACCAGACCGCGCTGGCTTCGGATCTGCCCGGCGGGCTCGCCGGCCTGAAACAGGCCGTCGCGGATTTTCACCGGCGGGGCGTCAAGGTCTTCATCCCCACCATGGCTTGGGACAATGGAACGAAACCGGAGGGTCTGTCGGATTGGGCAGCCGTCGTGCGACTCGCGCAAGCCATCGGGGCCGACGGCGTCAATGGAGATACCTACAGCGGGGTGCCGCGTGCCTTCCTTGATACGGCCGACCAGCTTGGTCATCCGCTCGTGTTTCAGCCCGAGGCCGTGCCGCTGTCCGACGAGGCTTTGATGTGGAATCTCCAGAGCTGGGGAAAACTGCTACCGACTGAAGTCATTCTCCCCGTCAGCAAGTTGAAGTGGCTGGAACCCCGCCACATGACCAACACCGAGAATCGGTGGGGCCGCGATCGCACGAACGACCTACACTACATCTTCTTCAACGGCACCGGCTACAACGCCTGGGAGAACATCTGGGGCGTCTGGAACCAGTTCACGCCGCGCGATGGCGCCGCGCTTCATCGCATCGCGCACCTCTACCGCCAGTTCCCCGACCTGCTGGTCAGCCTCGATTGGGAACCCTACGCGCATACGCTGCAGTCCGGTGTCTTTGCGTCGATGTTCCCTGGCGCGGGCCTGGCCCTTTGGACGGTCGTAAACCGCTACGAATACAGCCTGACGGGCGACCAACTGCGCGTCGCCCATCCGGCCGGCCGCCGCTACTACGACGTGTGGAACGGCGCCGAACTCACCCCCCGCCTCGTCGACGGTCGGGCGATTCTCGCCTTTCCCTTGGAGGTCCGCGGCTTCGGTGCCGTGCTCGGAATTGATCCCGGGGCGCAACCCGCCGGCCTGGAAGCCTATCTGGCCCGGCGCCGGGAACTCACGGCCACTCCGCTCCAGGCGCTTTCCGCCCAATGGCAGGCGGCGCCGCAGCAGATCGTGTCGGTCGACCCGACCAAAACCGCCGCCACCGCGCCCACGGGTATGGTGACCATCCCGGCCGGCGAGTTCGACTTCAAGGTCACCGGCATCGAAATCGAGGGCTTCACGTGGCCGGGCCTCGATTTCCAATATCCGTGGGAAAATTCCGCCCGCCGTTGCCACCTGCACCGGATGACGCTGCAGGCCTTCCACATCGATCGCTATCCGGTTACCAACGCCGACTTCAAGAAATTCACCGACGCCTCCGGTTACCGTCCGAAGGACGACCATCATTTCCTGCGCGACTGGCAGAACGGCGCACCGCAACCCGGCTGGGAAAAGAAGCCCGTCACCTGGGTTTCGCTCGAGGATGCCCGCGCCTACGCGGTTTGGGCCGGCAAGCGCCTGCCGCACGAGTGGGAGTGGCACTATGCCGCCCAAGGCACCGATGGCCGCCTCTATCCCTGGGGCAACGACTGGAACCCCGCCCACCTGCCCGCCCCGAACCGCGGCCGCACCCTGCTGCCGCCGGACGATGTGGACGCCCATCCCGGTGGGGCGAGTCCGTTCGGGGTCATGGATCTGGTCGGCAATGTCTGGCAGTGGACCGACGAATTCATGGACGAGCACACCCGCGCGGCCGCTCTGCGCGGGGGCTGCGCCTACCAGCCGCAAACCTCCCACTGGTATTTTCCGCAGGCCTACCAGCTCGACCAGCATGGCAAATACCTCCTCATGTCCCCCGGCAAGGACCGCAGCGGCATGCTGGGATTCCGTTGCGTCGTGGACGCGTCCTGATTCCGATTTCGCCATGCGCAGCAAGCTCTTCGTCCCCGGCTCGCGGCCTGAGCTTTTCCCCAAGGCCCTCGCCAGCGCAGCGGACGCGCTGTCGTTCGACCTCGAGGACGCGGTGCAAGAAAGCCACAAGGCCGAGGCCCGGCGCCTCGTCGGCCACGCGTTGCGGTCGCCGGAGTTCTCCGTCTCCCCAAAAATCCTGATCGTGCGCGTGAACAGCCTCGCCTCGCCCCATTTCGAGGCGGACTTGGCTGCGATCATCGGACCCCGGGTCGACCTGATCAATCTGCCCAAGGTCGATTCCGCCGCGGATATCCGCCAGGCTGCCCAGGCCCTCTCCCGCCTCGAGACGGAGCTCCGGTTGCCCCGCGCCATCGGGATTATGGCAAATATCGAAACTCCTCGCGGCCTGCGCCTCGCCGCCGAGATTGCCACCGCCGATCCGCGCATGACCGGGCTGCAGCTCGCCTTGGGCGACCTTTTTGAGCCGCTGGGCATCGACCGCACCGACGCCGCGGCGGTCCACCAGATGCAACTCGCCGTGCGCCTCGCTGCCGGCGAAGCCGGTCTATGGGCCTGCGACGCCGCTTACGGAGCGATCAAGGATTCCGCGGGCTTCCGCGCCGAAGCCCTCGCGGCCAAGCGCCTCGGTTACATCGGCAAGTCCTGCATCCATCCCAGCCAGATCGCTGCGGCCAACGACATCTTTCTACCTGACGAGGCCGAGGTCGCCTTTGCTCGCCGTGTCGTCGCGGCGGCCACGCAGGCCCAGGCCGGGGCCTTCACGGTCGATGGCCGGATGATCGACGCCCCCTTCCTCAAGCGGGCCCATGCGCTGGTGGCGATCGCCCACCAGTTCACACCGCCGGCCTCCTGATTTCGTCCGCATGCCCCTCAAAAAACGCGACTACACTCCAGCGGCCCACGGCCCGCTCGACGGTATCCGGGTCTTGGATCTCTCGCGCCTCTTCGCCGGCAACATTTTAACGCAGATCCTCGGCGACTATGGCGCCGAGGTCATCAAGGTCGAACCGCCCGAAGGCGACACCCTGCGGGCCTGGCAGACCAACGGCGTGTCCACGCACTGGAAGATCTATTCGCGCAACAAGAAGAGCCTGGCCCTCGACTTGCGCAACCCGACCGCGATTGACCTGGTGCGCCGACTCATTCCTTCTGCCACGGTTTTCATCGAGAGCTTCCGTCCCGGCATCTTGGAAAAAATGGGGCTCGCGCCGGCCGATCTGCTCAAGCTGAACCCGAAGCTCGTCGTCGTGCGCATCTCGGGCTGGGGTCAGGATGGCCCCTACAGTCAGCGCCCTGGTTTTGGCACCATCATCGAAGGCATGTCGGGCTTCGCCTCCTTCAATGGGTTCGCCGACCGCGAACCTGTGCTACCACCCATGTATCTCGCCGACGGCGTTGCTGGTCTTTACGGTGTCTCGGCGGTCATGATCGCCCTGCGGGAAGTCGAGAAAAACAACGGTAAAGGTCAGGTGATCGACCTGCCGCTGCTCGACCCGCTGTTCGCCATTCTCAGCCCGCAGGCCGCCAACTACCGGCTCACCGGCAAGGTGAAGCCGCGCACGGGCAGCCGCTCGACCAATTCTGGACCGCGCAACGTCTACCGCTGCTCAGACGGCAAATATGTCGCCCTCTCCGCCTCTACCCAGAGCATGGCCGAGCGCCTCCTGCGCGTCATCGGCCGCGCGGACCTCATCGACGACCCCCGCTTTCGCACCAACGCCGGCCGGGTGAAGCACGCCGAGGAACTCGACGCCATCATCGGAGATTTTCTCGGCCGGCACACGCAGGCGGAGAACGTCACCTTCTTCGAAAAAGCCGAGGTCACGGTCGGACCGATCTACGATGTGGCGCAGATCCTCGAGGACCCGCACTTCATCCAGCGCGAAATCGTCGCCGACTATCCTGACCCGGAAACAACCACTCTGCCGATGCACCATGTCGTGCCGCGGATGCTCGGCACCCCGGGCTCGATCCGCTCGCGCGCGCCCGCCCTCGGGGAACATAGCCGGGCCATCCTGGCGGAACTTGGCCTCGATGACTCCGCCTGCGCACGCTTGATCGCCGAGAAGGTTGTGTTCGAATCCGCCCGGCGGAAATAACCCCGCCCGTGTCTCCCGACAGCAAAGTGGGAACGGCCAGCCTAGTGGTTCCAGTGGCCGGGGGTCTGTCCTTCGGGCGCGAAGACCAGCCGGTGGCCGACCGGTTGCGCTCGGCCCTGCAACTTGTGGGCGCCGGGTATCTGTTTTTGACGCTGTGCGACTCCCGCGAGGGCGTCGCCAACCTGGCCCTGCGGTTTCTGCTCAAGGATCACCTGCACCTGACGGCAACCGAGCTGGCCGGCTTTTTCGTCATCATCAAGCTTGCCTGGTATTGCAAGCCGTTCGCCGGCCTGCTCACCGACAATGTCCGGTTGTGGGGCACCCGGCGGAAGGGGTATCTGGTCGTCTTTTCCGCCATAAGCGCCGTCCTCTGGGCCGCGCTGGCCTTCAAGCACGATACTTACGCGGCCATGCTGGTCCTGGTGCTGGCCATCAACTTCGCCCTGATGATGGTGCACACGACCCTGGGCGGCATGCTCGTGGAAGTGGGCCAGGCCTTCAAGGCCACCGGCCGCATCAGCGCCCTGCGCAGCGGCAGCGAAAGCTTCGGCTGGCTGCTGGCGGGTCTCGCCGGAGGCTGGATCGCGGCGCACATGCTGCACTATGGCTTTCTCCTCAACGCCGCCCTGATGCTGGTCCTGACCTTGCTTTTCGCAAAAGTCCTCCGGGAACGCCCAGCCGGGGCGGACCAGCCAAAATGGACTTTCGCCCAGTTCAAACCCCTGCTCCAAGTTCGCACCCTTTGGACGGCCGCCGGTTTCTGGATGCTGATCAAGTTTTCCCCCGGCTTCGGGACTCCATTGTTTTATTACAAGAGTGAGACGCTCGGGCTCAGCCCGCAATATATCGGATACCTGAGTTTCGTCTCGGCGGCCGCCGGGCTGCTGGGCAGCGTCTGGTACATGCGGATCTGCCGCCACGTCGCGCTCAACAAGTTGCTCTGGGTGGGGGTGAGCCTGCATACGGTTTCATCGCTGGCCTTTTTCGGCTACCGGTCAATGGGCTCCGCCATCGCGATCGAAGCCCTGTATGGGCTGTGCACGGCCCTGGCTTTCATGCCTATTTTCGACCTGCTGGCCCGCGCCACGCCGAAGGATTTCGCCGCGCTGGGCTATGCCCTCATCTTCAGCCTGGGCAGCATTTCGGTGTCGGGATCGGATCTGTTCGGCTCCTGGCTCTTTGAGCGGATGGACCGCAGCTTTGCCGGCATGATCCTGCTGGATTCGGGCACCTCCGCCCTCGTGCTGCTGGTCATCCCTTTCCTGCCTCGCATGCTGGTGATTCATCGGGACGGTGATGCCCCAGCGGATCAATCGTAGTAACTGAACCTCGCGGCACACGCCGAGTGGCTCAATGCGCGAAAACCCGGCGCGCCGTCGCCATCAGGTTTTGCGGCGCCTCGCGCAGCGCCTGCGCGAGAGGGACGCCCGCCGGCGTGATGGCGTGCAACGCCAGACCCGGCCGGGCCGCCGCGGTCACCTGGCCGGCGAAGACATGGACGGTCTTGCCCAGCGCCAAGGCGCGCCCCGCGACCGCCCCGGGACCCTTGCCCTCAAGCGAACTTTCATCAAAGCGGCCCTCGCCAGTGATCACGATGTCCGCCGCCACCAGCTTCGCCTCCAAGTCCAGCCAGGCCGAGACTAGGTCGAAACCCGGTAGCAGCTTCGCCCCCGCCGCCGTCATCAGGCCGAAAGTGATGCCCCCAGCCGCACCCGAGCCCGGCACATCCTGCAACGCGGCCGATTGCCCGCAGTGCGCACAAAGCAGATCCGCCAGCCGGGCGCTCTCACTTTCAAGCCGCATCGGTAAATGGCATCGGTAAATGGGGTCAGGCTTTGGGGCTTGGGGTTCATGTGAGTTTCCGCGCCAGGACGGGGTCGGGATTGCGGATCCACGCCGCCACCTTGCGGCTGACCTCATGCAGGTTGCCCAGATGCAGCGTCGTGGCCAGCCAGCGGTTGGTCACGGTCGTGCGGGCCTTAAGCGCCGAGGCCAGCGCCAGTTTCCAGCCGGCTGACTTGCCCGCAGTCGCAAGTTCCCTGGCACTACGCCGCAGTTTGCGCAGCAATGCTTCCAGTGCTTCCTGCCATACCTCCTCCCGGGCCTCCTGCAGTCCGGCCGCCAGTCTCCGCCCCTGTCCGGCCAGCTGGCTGTGTTCCCGGACCAGCGCCTTCGCAAATTCACCCGTGCCGACGATCCAGCCTTTGGACATTTCCGCAAAACGCTGTTTCTTGCGGGCCGGTTCGTCCTCCGCCAGCCAAGCGAGGTATTCCAGGTATTTCCGCCGGCCCGCCGGGGTGTCTTTCAAGCCGCCAGCGTGCGCCAAGGCCTCACTGGGATCATACCAGGCCGGCCGCAACTTCGGTTCCATCAACCAGCGGACACTCGACCATGGCCACTCCGGCAAGCCGGCCACCGGGCGGATAGAGGCACGGACCGGATTGAGATGGATGTAGTGACAGAGCGGACCCAGGCCTCCGTCCGGATCAACCAGCAGGCTCTTGTAGCGGCCCTGAAACAAGTGGCCCCGCTCCTGGCGCAGCCGGTTGAATCGGGTTGCGAAGGTGCCCTGGAGCCAGCGCATCCCATCAACCAAGTTCGCCCGCGGGGTCGAGAACGCCAGATGATAGTGATTCGACATGATGCACCACGCGTGCACCCGCCAGCCGGTCTTGGCGCAAGCCTCACCCAGGCATTGCAGGAACGCCGCCTTGGTCTTCTCCGCCCGGAAGAGGTCCGCCCGGTAATTGCCCCGGTTCAGGACATGATACACCCCCTCCTCCGCCTCCAAGCGCAATGGTCGGGCCATGACCGCACTCCACTGGATTACCGGCTCCCGTCAACCCCAAACCCCAAAGCCTGACCCCATGTCTTGCCCCTGCCCGATGCTCTGCCTTTGAGTGTGGATTGCATGACTGGCGGATTAGTTAGCGGTGGTCTTGTCAAATGCCCCGGGGATCTTTACCTCTTTCGGCAGCCCCTCATAAAGAGCGCGGGCCAACTGCCTCGCTTTCAATTTTTGTTCGGCGGTCATTTCAACTTCGAGGTTCGCCAGCATATTTCGGGCTTCTCCATGGCCCTTGGCTTCAGCAATACTGAGCCAGACGTGTGCATGAATAAAATCCATCGGCACGCCGGTGCCTTTCGCATGCATCTGGCCGAGGTAGGCCAGCGTGGCGGCGTTGCCTCGTTCCGCAGTCTTGCGGTAATACTTCATTGCCTCGGCGCTGTCCTTGGGCACGCCTTCACCGCTGTCATAGGCCGCGCCGAGACGGAATAACGCTTTAGGATAACCTTGTTCGGCCGCCTTACGAAACCATTTCACTGCCTCGGTGCTGTCTTTCGTTACTCCCGTGCCATTGGCATACATCAAGCCGAGGTTTTTCTGGGCAGGAGCGTTACCCTGCTCGGCCGCCCTCCGTAACCATTTTGCCGCCTCAATGCTATCCTTTGGCACGCCGGTGCCATTGGCGTATAATATGCCAAGGTCTTTCTGCGCGACCGCGTCGTTTTGCTCCGCCTTGGCCCGAAGTTCGGCGACGCCATCACCCGCCACCACTGGATGAATCAGGCCGAGTCCAAGGAGAAATGTCAGGAGTCGCTTCATGCTGATAATAGGTCCGGAGGCGCTGCATTGATCAATGGTAAATCTGGTCGCTGCCGCTGCCTGGCGGGCCAATAAATCTTCTCGCCTGCAGCAGTTCAATCCGGTCGAGTTTCAATCGCAGGCGACCTTTCGGAAAATCAGATGTGAATCCCGCTCGATCATCATCCACCCGGTAACTGCCCGCATTCCCGCTCCACGAAAAAGCGCCAATGACAAACCAACGGACCTCGTCGGCTTTCCCATTCTCCCGTTCCTGTTTCCGGCGGGCCTGTTTCCGGCGGGCCGGCCTCCTCCTCTGGTTCTGTGTGTGTGGTGGCGGGACGGCGGGCCAGAGCAGCGACGACTCAGCCGCCATCGCCATGGTGCGGATTTCAGGGGGCGAGTTTTTGATGGGTGATAGCCTTAACGAAGGTTTTTTAAATGAGTTTCCACCGCATAGGGTGGCGGTAAGTGAATTCTACCTAGGGCAGACGGAAGTTTCATATTCCCAGTGGCGGGAGGTCTACAACTGGAGCCAACAGGATGGACGTGGATATGACTTTGGTGCGGGTCAGTGCGGCAGCACTTCGGACTACGGCGCCGTGCCGGCCACACCCGCTAACTCCAACCATCCAGCGACCGGGATATCGTGGTGGGACGTCGTGAAGTGGTGCAATGCCAAGAGTCGCAAAGACGGATTCACGCCATGCTATTACACTGATGCCGGTTTAACCACCGAGCTGGTCGCAGGAACATCAGAGGTTCACGTTAAATGGACGGCCAATGGCTATCGCCTGCCGACCGAGGCGGAATGGGAATTCGCCGCGCGGGGCGGTCTGCCCGACAAGAGCCACCCGTGGGGGCAGGGTCTCCACAGCAGCAAGGCGAACTACTACGACAGCGCTGATCCCTTTGGTGGCACGGCTCCAGTGGGCTATTACAACGGGCACCAGGTTCCATCAGGGCAGGACATGAAGAATGGTTACGGCCTGGCCGACATGGCGGGCAACGTTTGGGAATGGTGCTGGGATTGGCTTGGGCCGTATTCCTGGGCCGCGCTAACCAACCCCCAGGGTCCGGCTTCCGGGGCGGACCGGGTGATCCGTGGCGGCGCGTGGGATGGCGTCGCTACCGTTTTGCGGTGCGCCTATCGCGACGGCAGCACGCCGGAGCACCGCAGTTTCACCGCGGGCTTCCGTCCCGCCCGCATTGTGCCCTGAAGCTTTTTGAGGCGCCGGGCGTCACGGCGCCGGCACTAGACGGACAATGCGGTCAGAGCTGTTGTTCTGGCCATTATTGAGGGCGACATAGAGATAGCCGTCGGGTCCGCACACGACGTCGCGCACGCGCCCGATGCCGCGGAAAAGCACTTCTTGGTGCGTGACGACGTGGGTGGTGGCATCGAATTCCACCCGGCGCAATTCCTCCTGTGCCAGGGCCGTGACGAATAGATTATTTTTCCACCGGGGAAATTTTTCACCCGTATAGAAGGCGATCGCGCACACCGCGATTGAGGGTGTCCAGTGGATCAACGGTGGCTCCATGCCCGCCGGTGCAGTCTGATCGGTAATAGGGGTCCCGTCGTAATTCATGCCGTGGGTGGTGACTGGCCAGCCGTAATTCAGGCCCGGCCGCACCCAGTTGAGTTCGTCACCTCCGCGTGGACCGTGCTCGGCCGCGTATAGGTCACCGGTGACGGGATGCCGCGCCAAGCCCTGCGGGTTGCGGTGCCCGTAACTCCAGATGGATGGCACGGCGTGCTCGCGTCCCACAAAGGGATTGTCGGCGGGGATGCGGCCGTCATCCCAGATGCGATGCACCTTGCCGTTGGGCCGGAGGATGTCCTGCGCCATCGGGCCTTGGCCGCGTTCGCCGATGGTGAAGTAGAGGTAACCTTGGCCATCGAACACCAGCCGACAGCCAAAATGATCCGTGCTCCGCTTGATGTAATGCTGGGGGCGGGCTTGGTAAAGCGTCTGCTGGTCGGCGAGCGTGCCGTCGCGCAACCGGCCGCGAATGATCTTGGTCATCGCACTGTTGTCCGGTCCGGGATCGCTCAACGAGAGATAGATCCAACCATTGCCCTCCGCCGCGTAATCGGGATGCACCGCAATGCCCAGCAGTCCGCCCTGTCCTTTATTCCACACGCCGGGCAAGTTGGTGATGGCCGGCATTAGCTGGCCGTGATCGACCAGGCGCAGGCGGCCGGGTTTCTCCGCCACGAGCATGCGACCATCCGGCAAGAAGGCGATCGACCAGGGTGTTTCCAGCCCACCGACCACCTCCTCGACGCGAAACGCATGCTGTTCACTCCGGGTGACCTGGTCATGCCGCCATGGTTGTGCGAGCTTCTGGCGCTCGCGCTGCCATTGGGCGCCGACCTCGCGGAGGTAGATCACCAGGGCGCGGATATCAGGATCGGAAAACACACCGCTCCAAGGCTGCATGCCCACGCCGGGACGGCCGTCCCGGATGCTGCGCGCAATGCTCTCATCATCCCCGCCGTAGCTCCACTGGTCGTCCACGAGACTTGGCGCCTGGCCGCCGCGCAGACCCAGACCGTGGCAGTTCGCGCATATTTCGGCAGCAGCCTTCACTACGTCCGGACGGGCGGGTCGCGATGGTGCGACGACCGCCGGGACCGGTTCCTGGGCTAACAATGGCATCGCCGCGTGCTGGACGGCCAGTAACGCAATGAAGGCGGCAAGGTGTTGCGGTTTCATCTCACGGTCCGATCTTTCCGACTCGCCAGGGCGGGTGACGCCGTGAAGGAGGATCGAAATTCGCGGGCATAAAAGCTTGCCAGAACATAATTGAGGGCAAATTCTGCTGTAAAGCAAACGTTTGCCTTTTAAGCTTAGCAGTCTGGAGAAGCAAAATACCTGGGGAAGTCGGCGGCAGCACAATAATCGCGCCAACCTTAACGGATAGGGGATTTATCAATACTATAATCAGTCCGGCTCCGGCCGGTGCTCCCCGGATCCAACGATGACCAGGCCCGCGTAGTATCTTTTTATGAACCCCATTACCCCGGAATATACTCGTCGTGAATTCCTTTCGACTGCCGCCGCAACGGCGGCGATCACGCTGTTGCCCGCCGCCTCCCGGGCCGCGACAGTCCCAGCTAAGCCGGATAAAATGATCGGCATCCAAGTCGGAGCGGTATCTTTTCTGGACGAGGGGACCGATCGGGTGCTCGACATCCTCCAGGAACGCGGCCAGGTGAACACCCTCTTTCTAGCCGCCTTCACTTACGGACGCGGCATTGCCGGGCGTCAGGTCGAGGGGCAGTCGCTGCCTGATCACGGGCGGCAGGAATACGATCGCGATTTTCACGGCGGAAATTACGCCACGCCCCACCCGAATTATTACGCCCGCACTGCTCTGAAGCAGACCAAGGCGCCTGACCATGGCGACTACGACCTGCTCGCGGAGGTATTGCCCAAAGCGCATCGACGCGGCCTCAAGGTCTACGCCTGGTATGAGGACCATTTTCGCGGCGATATCCCGGGTATCGACGATATGATTGAAGTCGACTGGCAGGGTCGACGCGTCCGCCCGACCTATCCGCGGGCGACCCCCCTTTGTCCGCTTCATCCGGACTACCGCGAGTTTGTCACAGGCTTAACGAAAGATTACTGTGAGAACTACGAACTGGATGGCGTGATGTGGGGTTCGGAGCGGCAGGGACCCCTGCATAACGCCTTTTCTGCGAAATCCGACGGGACCGGCGACGCCTCGCGGGTCAGCTGCTTTTGTGAGCATCATCAAAAAGCAGCCCGGGAACGGGGTATTAACGTCGCCCGGGCAAAGGAGGGGTTTGGCAAACTGGACCAATTTGTTCGGGCGGCCCGGGCGCGCCAGCGACCGAATGACGGCTATTTCGTCGAATTCTGGCGGCTGTTGCTCGAATACCCGGAGCTACTGGCTTGGGAAAAGCTCTGGACGGATGGCAAGCATGCGATCTATTCAGACGTATTCCGCGCGGCCAAGGGGAGCCGTCCCGCCGTGCAGGTCGGCTTCCATATCTGGCACCTGAATTCCTTCAGCCCATTTTTTCGCGCCGAGCAGAACTACGCGGAATTCGCCAAAATCGCGGACTACCTGAAAATCGTCGTTTATAACAACTGCGGCGGCCCCCGCTACGCCGGCTACCTCGACAACGTTGCCTCAACGCTCTTTCGGGACGTGCCCCCAGACGACTTGCTGCGGCTGTATAACTCGTGGCTGGGCTTCGGTCCCGAGGCGCCACTGGATAAATTGCCGACCGCGGGTCTTTCAGCCGATTACGTTTATAGGGAGAGCCAGCGCGCGATCGCCGGCGTGGCCGGAACCAGTTGCAAAATCTACCCGGGCCTCGACATCGATATCCCGACGGAGAAGGGTGAGAAACGAACCTTGCCCGAGGATGTCTATGCCTCGACCACGGCCGCACTCCAAAGCGGGGCCGCGGGTGTGATTTTCTCGCGCAAATATTCCGAGATGAATTTGGCCAATCTCGCGGCTGGCGGTAAGGCGGTGAAGGACTTCGTTCTCAAAACCTGACTTCGTTTCCAGCTTTGGGGCCCTCATGAATGCAAAGTTTGCCGCACTGATTGGGTCTGCGTTGATCGTGGGGCTCGTCCTGCCGCCGGCCGGCGCCCAGACCTCCACGTCTGCGATCCACCTCGCTGGGGGTGAACGTCTCTTTCAGGTCCATTGTGCTTCCTGCCATGGCAATCGCGGCGAGGGTGATCGCGGACCCTCACTGGCTGAGCCACAGCTCATTCGCGCGCCCACCGACGGGGCTTTGCATAAGATCATCGCCAACGGAATCCCGGGCACGGAAATGCCCCGCTTCACCCTGGCGCCTGAAGAATCCGCCAGTATCGTCGCCTGGGTGCGACAACTCGGTCGACTGCCGGTTGAGCAGGTTCTCGGTAACCCGGCCCGCGGTGAGCATCTGTATGCAACCAAAGGGGCCTGCGCCGTCTGCCACTTTCTTCGAGGCGAGGGCGGCGCGCTCGGTCTCGACCTGACCGCAATCGGCCGGCGACGGGGTGCGGCCTACCTGCGAGCTGCCCTGCTTGAACCGCATGCCCAAGTGCCCCAAATTATCAGTGCGCATCCTAATAACTCCCGCCAGGTCGGAAATTTTCTGTTCGTGCGGGTGGACTCCAGGAGCGGAGAGACGATCGCGGGGGTGCGGGTCAACGAGGATACGTTCTCCATCCAGTTGCGAGATATGACCGGCCGGATCCACTCATTTTTTAAATCCGAGTTGTCCGCGCTCCATAAGGACTGGGGTTGGTCGCCCATGCCTGCCTACGGAGCGGTGTTGTCGAAGGAAGAGGTGGTGGATGTGGTGGCTTTTCTGACCTCCCTAAAAGGCGAACCATGAAACGATTGATCATACTGCTTCTTTTATTGGCGCCCGGTGCGGTGGACCTGCCGGCTCAAGTGACCTTCGAGCGTATCCGCCAGGCAGATGCCGAACCCGGCAACTGGCTCAGCTACTCCGGCAACTATCACGCCCACCGTCACTCGCTGCTCACTCGGATTACCCCCGCCAATGTCGCTGGTCTCAAGCCAGTCTGGGTATACCAATGCCAGGAGGGCGGCACGATTGAAACCTCCCCAATCGTGGTGGACGGAATCATCTACATCACGGAAAAGCCCCACATCGTCACCGCGATTGACGGGCGCACCGGGCGATCATTGTGGAGTTATCGCCGCACCCCCGCGACTGACGTCCCCAATTGTTGCGGTGACGTTAATCGCGGGGTCGCGGTTTTAAACGATACCTTGTATTGGGGAACGCTTGACGCCCACCTCGTCGCCATCGACATCAAAACCGGCCGGCTCCGATGGGACGTCGTGGTGGCCGATTACAAGACGGGACACTCCATCACGGTCGCACCTCTCGCCGTAAAGGATAAGATCATCATCGGCATCTCCGGCGGTGAGTTCGGTATCCGGGGTTTCCTGGACGCTTACAATGCGCAGACCGGTGAGCGCGCCTGGCGCTTCTGGACCGTCCCCGAGCCAGGTGAACCTGGCAATCAGTCGTGGGCTGGGGACAGCTGGAAGACGGGCGGCGCACCCACTTGGGTCACCGGTAGCTACGATTCTGAATTGAACCTTATTTATTGGGGCACCGGCAACCCGTCCCCCGACTTTGATGGTGACGATCGCGCCGGCGATAACCTCTACTCGGACTCGCTCCTTGCGCTTGATGCGGACACGGGAACCCTCCGCTGGCATTTTCAATATACGCCCCACGATGTCCACGACTGGGACTCGAACCAGGTGCCGGTGTTGGTCGATGTTGTGCTGAAGGGGCGGCCAAGGAAACTTGTCGTGCAGGCCAACCGGAATGGGTTCTACTACGTCCTTGACCGGGTGACTGGCGAATTTATCAGCGGCGTGCCTTTTGTCCGGCAGACGTGGGCGGAGGGGCTCGACCCGGCCGGCCGGCCGATTCTGAGGGCCAACCAGGCTCCGACGAAGGAAGGCACGCTCGTTTATCCGGGCGTTTTAGGGGGTGTAAACTGGGCCAGCCCGGCCTACAACCCGCAGACGCGGCTTTTCTACGTGCAGGCGCAAGATGACTATGCCCATGTTTACTACAAACAGGAGCAGCAATACGAGCCGGGGACTGTCTTCAAGGCGGGCAGCACGCGGGGGCAGGCTGGCGTGGAGCATTACGGTATTGTGAAGGCGATGGAGGTGGAAACCGGCAAGATCCGTTGGGAGTTCAAACTCGTCGCGCCGGCTTCTGGCGGGGTGCTTTCAACTGCCGGCGGACTCGTGTTCAGTGGCAACCGGGAGGGCAATTTTTTTGCTCTCGACGCAGTGTCGGGACAACCGCTCTGGCACTTCCAGACAGGTGGCATTATTCAAGCGAACCCGGTTAGCTTCCTGGTCGACGGTAGACAACACGTGGCCATCGCAGCAGGCGGCTCGATCTTTGTCTTTGCCAATTAATCCCCCGCACGGAGCGGGCAGGACAACAGGAAAGGCACCAGCAAGGACAGGGGCCAGGCGGCTCGCGATCGGCAGGTGATGTATTTGCCCGCCTCGTGGCGGTCATCCGGATGCGCTGGCTGGGAGAACCACCGCAGAACGCGCCAGTCAGGTTGGCTGATTTTTCGGCTCCGTTCAGCGTGCTGGCGGAGGAAGCGTTTGCCCCGCGAGGGGTCGTCGTGGTCGAGAACAAGACAACGTTTCTGCCGCTGCCGGCGGTCCTGCCAGGATGGTTGGCCATTCTGGGGAATGGAAACTCGGTGCTCATCTGTCGGCACCTGCCTTGGCTCGCGCAGTGCCCGCTGTTGTATTGGGGCGACATCGACCCGGCCGGGATGCAAATCCTTGCGCGGTTGCGCCTGGCCCCCCCGCGGCACGTAAACCCCAAGCCGACGACAGGCGAAAACCGACCCCGTGGTGTCGCTGGCGACAATTGAAAACCAGCAGGCGCGGTGGCGGTAATTGAGTGTTCGTTGGTCTGCGTGGGCGGTAAAGCTGAAAAATAGGGTCAGGGCTTGGGGTGCTTGGTTCTCACCGGCCGTCCTTTGCCGGCGGGCAGCCAGACGGGGGCAGCCTGACTTCAACAGCACTCCCTTACTCCCAAAGTTTTCGCCGCTGGTTACATTGACGCTATCACGTCCTAAGCGCTGGGATTCCAGTTTTAGTTCTCCGCGATTTCCGCGCGCCTATTCATTTCGCAGCAGGCGGGCCACCCCAACCATTTCCTCCCGGATTTGATTGCGCCGAACATCGAAATCGGCCGCCGGCATCTGGCCCTGCAGCCCGCCGATCATGAATTCTGCGCATCGTGTGGGGCCGCGGCCGCCAGCCGTGGTGAAATGCCCTGCGAGTGTATCACTCGCGACGCTGAAACCCGAGTTGGATTCGGCTTCCGCGCGAAACCCTCGAGCCGCCGCGGCCACGCCGCCATCGTAATGCAGGACGGTCTTGTAGACATCGTAGGCATCTTTCGGCGGCTGGCGGTTCGCGAAGGCGTTGAGTTTGAGGGCGAGAAATGGTCCGACTTCGCACCCCTTGATCGGGCGGCTCTGTTGGCCGCCGAAGACATCGGTGCCGGTGACCGTGACCATGCGATGCAGAACGCATCGATGAAACGCAGGGCGGCGAAACGATTGAACCAAGTGTAGGCGACGCGCTCGACGAGGCCCTTACGGTCCCAGTCTGATTCGCGCCGCAGGGTCTCCCGCTGTGCGCTCATGGCGCGGAGATCCGCGGTGTCCGCGGTCAACTCAAAGTCGAGCTTGCGCGTCACGGCCTCCATCAGTTGCAGACGCTGGGCGGGGGCAAAGGGCTTGAGGGCGGAGGTGTTCATGGAGTGAGACGGAAAAAGATCTGGATCGCCGAGCGCAAAGCAGTCGGCCGAATCCCACCGCCGAAGGTATTTTTCAGTGAAGCGAAAATCGATGGCCATTCCGGTGAATCCTCCGGGAAGGAACGGAGGAAACGGCTGAGATCGGTCGTAATGGGCTTTGGCAATTCTGGCCCTGGCTGGCCGGGCAGAATGCCAGCCAGGCGGAAAACGTCGTTTCGATGCTTGGTGATATTCTTTAAATCAACCTCGACCCCTGCGGCTTGGTCTCTGGTCAGGTTGTGCCAGGCCAAGGCCTTCAGGGGAATGAGCGCGGTCGCGGTGGCAAAGGGGAGCCCGTCGTGAACGTCATGGTGTTGTTGGATCAACGAATAGTAGGCGTCATCCAGCAGCAGAGCCGACAAACTGTGCTGATCTGTGTCTGCCCGCACGGGAATGACGCCCTGCCCCGCCCCCAGTTGGATGCCTTCAGGTTTGCGACTGAAGAACTCCAGCATGAATGGGAATGTTTCGTTTTTGGGTTTGGCAAAGCGATAGAGCACCGGGGCGCCCTCGGTTTGCTCGCGAATCTCATAACCTCCGTCTGAGACAAACGTCCGCAGCGCCTTGATGGCCGCTGGAGACAGCACTTCGATGTTTAGGACGATATCGAGATCCTTGGTGCCGCGGAAGGCCAGCCCGGTGGAGGCAAACCACTCGTCGCAGGCAGCCCCGCCGATCAGGACAAAGGAGCCTTCAAATTCCTTGAAACGCTCACGAAAAAGATCGAGGCCCCTTACCATTTGACCTCCTCAATGAGCCGATTCAACTGCTGCTGGACGCGCTCGTCTTCTGTTGCACGGAGACTGAGGTAGAGGGACAGAGGGTCCACCATCCGGTCATCGCCGAAGAGGTGCGGATTGTAGGACCAGACCTCAATGCACGCCGTAGCGCTCTCGGCATCGCGGCAACCCGCCATGTCCCCTCGCTCCAACAGGTCCTGATAGGCCGTGAGCGTCAGGGCATAGGTGGGCAGGCGCTCGGCGGTGATCATGGTTCGCTCGCTCAGCGCACTCATCCCGGCAAGCAAGGCGGGGGCTGCTGGTTTACCCCAATTTACCCAACGCGTTTTTTTGACGGGGGAAGTAAGATGAGGAGCAACCCGTTTCCAAAGGGCGTGCCCGATGGCGGCGAAATTCAAGACGGTTGAGCGACCGCTCCGGACAATCTGGCAGATTTCCGCCACCTCAAACTCGTCCTTCACCTTCGTGATCATCATCGGCGAGTAGTGCAGTTTCTCCGCGATCTCCTTGAGCGGCCTGCCCGCGAGCGGGCCGCGCAGCAGGTGGTAGAGGATGGTGCATTGCGCGGCAGGACTGAGGGTCTCCCGACGTTTGAGACCGGGCTGGGCAAACCGCTCGCGCAAATCAATCAAGCCGGTTGGGAGAAAGGTTTGGCTGCCCGGGACAATGAACGGGACGCCCATCTGGACCATCCGATTTCTGGCATAGGACGGCAGAATCGGCAGAACCAACACGACCGGCTCATTGAGCATCTGGCTGAGGGTGTCCGCATGCTTCCGATATTCGCCGGGTGACCCAATCTCCCACCCTTCAGATTCAAGAGCTATGATTGATTTTCGCCCGAACAATCGGGCGGAAAACACCGCATACCTTTCGCGCAGAAACAAGGGCAGCGAAGAAGCCTCCTTCGCGGACAGATCAAGGCGATCACCGGTGAGGGCTTCCAAATGCTTCATTAGTCGATCTTTGAGCGATACCATGAACGATACACTTACAATGCACGGTATACTACTCAAGTATATCATGCTTTATTAGTTTATTTATATGTTGGTTATTATCTTAGGAGTTATTTTGGCACAAGGATAAATGAAGATCTAAACTTAAATGATCGGTTCAGAGACTGATGCGGTTACCCTTGGCCAGCTCTTTGGCGGCGGTTGCGCGCAGGGCGGCGAGCCACTTATCAAGATCAGCCTCGGTCGCGATATAGGACAGACCACAGGAAACGTGGAGAGAGCAGGCGGCCAAATAGAGAGGCTCTTTTGCGCCTGGTTCAATCACCCTGTCGGCAGGTTTGCCTGACGCCGCAGCCTTGAGCGCGCCCTGCCTCGCATGCTGGTGATTCATCGGGACGGTGATGCCCCAGCGGATCAATCGTAGTAACTGAACCTCGCGGCACACGCTGAGTGGCTCAATGCGCGAAAACCCGGCGCGCCGTCGCCATCAGGTTTTGCGGCGCCTCGCGCAGCGCCTGCGCGAGAGGGACGCCCGCCGGCGTGATGGCGTGCAACGCCAGACCCGGCCGGGCCGCCGCGGTCACCTGGCCGGCGAAGACATGGACGGTCTTGCCCAGCGCCAAGGCGCGCCCCGCGACCGCCCCGGGACCCTTGCCCTCAAGCGAACTTTCATCAAAGCGGCCCTCGCCAGTGATCACGATGTCCGCCGCCACCAGCTTCGCCTCCAAGTCCAGCCAGGCCGAGACTAGGTCGAAACCCGGTAGCAGCTTCGCCCCCGCCGCCGTCATCAGGCCGAAAGTGATGCCCCCAGCCGCACCCGAGCCCGGCACATCCTGCAACGCGGCCGATTGCCCGCAGTGCGCACAAAGCAGATCCGCCAGCCGGGCGCTTTCACTTTCAAGCCGGGTCAGGTCCGCGGGGCGGAGACCCTTTTGCGGACCGTAAACCGCCGCCGCCCCGCGCGGCCCGAGCAGCGGGTTGGCGACATCACAGGCGATGTAAACCGGCGGCAAACCCGCGACCATCCGGCCCGAAATCCGGACGATCCGCGTCCAGTCGACGGGGAAAGGAGGATGAACCGGTGCACCCTTGGCATCGGCAAATTCCAGCCCCAGCGCCGCCAGTGCACCCAGCCCAAGATCATGGGTGGCGCTGCCACCCACGCCGAGCAGGATGGCCACCGCGCCCGCATCGGCCGCGGCGCGCATGAGTTCGCCGGTGCCGAGGGTCGTGGTGTGCCACGGATCGCGTTGCTCCTGCGGCAGCAGCGCCAGCCCGCTGATGGCAGCCATCTCGATGATGGCGACCATCGCGCCCGGGGCCGGCCCGACGGACAGTTGCAGCTGGGCGCGCGCGGGCGGCGGAATGGCGCTCAACGGCACAAGGCCAAAACCGGACGGCCGGCGCACGCCACGCGGACCCGTGGCCTCGCTGGCCACGGCCCGACCTCCGGCCGCCTGCGTGAGAATCTCCGCGAAGCCCTCGCCCCCGTCCGCCAGCGGGGCCAGATCCAGCGTCCAGTCCGGGCGGCTATCCCGCAAGGCCGCCGCCACCGCTTCGCCCGCCGCCTGCGCAGTCAGGGCGTCCTTGAATTTGTCAAAGGCCAGGAGAACACGGGTCATGGCACCATGCCCGGGAAAACGTAGGCCTGCACAAACACAAAGACCCCGACCAGCGTGGCGAGCGCCAGGCTGTGCCAGAAAACCTGGCGAAGAATCTCACCCTCCTGGCCGTGCTGGCCGGTGGCGACGCTCGCGACCACGATGCTCTGCGCATCGATCATCTTGCCCATTACGCCGCCGGTGCTGTTGGCCGCGGCTGCCAGCACGGGCGAGATGCCCACCTGCTGCGCGGTGATCTGCTGCAGGTTGCCGAACAGCACGTTGGAGGCCGTGTCGCTGCCCGTCAGGGCAACGCCGAGCCAGCCGAGCAATGGCGAAAAGAACGGAAACAGCACCCCGGTGCTGGCGAACGCCAGACCGAGCGTCGAATCCAGCCCGGCGAAACGTGATGCGAAGGCCAGCGCGAGCATCCCGGAGATCGTCAGCAGCGACCAGCGCACGCGCCAGACCGTCTGCAGGTAAAGCCGCCCCAGCACCGGCAGCCGCAGCCCGAGCAGCATTCCCGCAAGCAGACCGGAAAGTAACGGGGCCGTGCCGGTGGCAGCGAGCGGGTTGAAGGTATAGATGGCCGCCTCGGGCTTGAGCTCGGGGGCGAGCGGCGGGGCCTTGAACACGGCGCCGTTGAGCGCGGGAATCGGCAGCTTCTTTTCCCAGACCGCATTAAGCGCGGCTTTCGTCACCGGCGTCGCCCAAATGAATACCGCCACCGTCAGGATCAGCCACGGCGACCAGGCGCGGAAAAGGGCGCGCGCCGGAATCGCGGGACCAACCGCCGCCACGGACTCCTCCCCGGCAAAGCGCCAAACGGTGCGCGGCTGCCAAAAGCGCAGCAGCAGCAGGATAGCGCCCATCGAGGCGAGTGAACTGGCGGTGTCCACGAGCCAGGGTCCGTGAAAATTGCTCACCAAGAACTGCACCAAGGCGAAGGACGCCCCGCCGGCCAGGCAGGCCGGCCACACCTGCCACATGGCCCGCCAGCCGCACATCGCGGCGATCAGCCAGAACGACACGATGAGGCTGAAAAAAGGCAGCTGCCGGCCGACCATGGCACTGAGTTCCAGCAACGGCAGGCCCGTCACCTGGGCCAGGGAAACGATGGGAATGCCCAGCGAGCCGAACGCCACCGGCGCGGTGTTGCCGATCAGGGACAGTGTGGCGGCGAGCAGCGGCCGGAAACCGATGCTGATCAGCATCGCCGCGGAAATCGCCACCGGCGCGCCGAAGCCGGCCGCGCCCTCGATGAAGGCCCCGAAGCTGTAGGCGATCAGCAGCGCCTGGATGCGGCGGTCGCCCGAAAGGCTGGCGATGGATCGCTTCACGATCTCGAACTGCCCGGTCTTCACCGTGACCTCGTAGAGAAACACCACGTTCAGCACGATCCAGCCGATGGGGAGCAGGCCGTAGAGCGCGCCGTAGCCCGCCGCCGCCAGCGCCAGCGACGCCGGCATCCGGTAGACCAGCACGGCGATGCCGAGCACCGCCGTGAGGCCGGCCAAGGCCGCCCAGTGGGCCTTCACGTGAAAAAACGCCAGCAACCCGAGCAGCACGACGACCGGCAGGGCGGCAGCAAGCGCAGAAAGGGCCAGACTGTCGCCCACCGGGATATAGTTTTGAGTCCAAGCCATGGGCAGCGGCTTTGCGGAGTGAAGGGCGTCGGGCGCTATTTCTGCGGAAACGGCGCCGCGGTCTCGCGCTTGAGTTCGCGGGTCATCAGCGCATGGAGCGCATCTGCGGGCTTCTTGTCCTGATACAGGATCGCATAGACTTCCGCGAGGATGGGCGCGGCGATGCCACGCTCCTGGCACAACCCGTGGAGCGCCGCGGTTGAACGGTGGCCCTCGACCACGGTCTTGCGGCCAGCAAGTAGTTCCTCGACGGACTTGCCCGCCCCGATCAGCTCGCCGAACTCGCGGTTGCGGCTCCACGTGCCGTGGCTGGTGGCGACGAGGTCGCCAAATCCACTCAGACCGTAGAACGTTTCCGGCTTGGCCCCGAGCGCGACGCCGACGCGGAGCATCTCGGTCACGGCGCGGGTCAGCAGCGCGGCCTTGGCGTTGTCGCCGAGTTTCTGGCCGTCGCACAGGCCGGCGGCAATGGCGTAGATGTTCTTGAGGCTGGCGCCGTATTCCGCCCCGGCGAGGTCGTCACTGATGTAGATGCGCAGTGTCGTGCCGCTCATGGCCGCCTGCACCTTGGGCACAAACTCGTCGGTCCGCTGGGCCGCCATGACCATCGCCGCGGGCAGCCCACGGGCCACCTCGCCCGCGTTAGTTGGGCCGGTCAGGGTTCCGCAGTTCAGACCGGGCAGCACCTGCCCCATGACCTCGCTGGGCCGGAGGTGGGTGCCGATCTCGAGCCCCTTGACCAGGCTGAGGAAAAGCTGGAGCCGCGAGGTGTCGTGCAGCACCGCGCGCATCTGCTCGCACCACACGCGCAGGGATTGCGACGGAGAGGCAATGAGGGCCACGTCCGTCTCGAGGAGCGCGGTCCGCAGTTCGGCCGTGATGAGCAGTCCATCGGGCAGCCTGACCCCGGGGAGGTAATCGCGGTTTTCGCGGGCGGCCAGGAGCTGCGCGGCATGCTCCGCCCGGCGCGGGACGAGCGTGGTGTGCTGGCCGCGGCGGGCCAGGTGCACGGCCATCGCGGTGCCCCACGCGCCCGCACCGATCACAGCGAAATTTAGGGGGCGCGGGTCAGGCATGAGGCGGGCGGTCAGGTTTTGAGGAAGCCGGGGATTTTTTCGCCGGCGAGCATAGCATCGAAATTTTCCCGGGCGTTGACCAGCTCGAACCGGCGGCCGGACACCAGCACCTCGGCCGCCATGCCGCGGGTGTTGTAGCGGCTGGCCATGGTGTAGCCGTAGGCACCGGCGCTCATGAAGGCGACGAACTCCCCCTCGCCCACGGTCTGCATCGTGCGGTCCTTCGCGAAGCAGTCACCCGACTCGCAGATGGGACCGACGATGTCGGCCTTGAGCGCGGGCCGGGCGGAGTCCCGCAACAGCGGGACCAGCTCGTGGTAGGCCTCATACATGGCGGGACGCACAAGGTCGTTCATGGCCGCATCGATCACGAGGAAGTTCTTGTTCGAGCCGCGCTTGAGGTATTCGACCCGGGAGAGCAGCACGCCGGCGTTGCCGACGAGGAAGCGGCCGGGCTCGAGGAGTATTTTCAAACCGAGCGGCTTGAGCAGCGGCGCGAGTGCGGCGCCGTAGGTCTCGGGCGTGAGCGGGCGCTCGCCCTCGGGCTGGGCGCTCCACCACGCGGCGTCGCCGCTGGCGAGCGCGTCCTGGTAGACGATGCCGATGCCGCCGCCGACACTGAAATAGGTGATGCCGTAGGTCCGCTTGAGCTGCTCGACGAAGGGGATGACCTTCTGCACGGCCTCGACAAACGGCTCGGCGGAGGTCAGCTGGGAGCCGATGTGCATCTGCACGCCCTTGATCTCGAGGTGCGGATAGGCGGCGGCGGCCTCGTAGGCCGCAGCGGCGGCCTTGAGCGGGATGCCGAACTTGTTGTCGCTCTTGCCGGTGGTGATCTTCGCGTGCGTCTTGGCGTCGACGTCGGGATTGACGCGGATGGCGATGGGTGCCTTGCGGCCCAGCTGGCCGGCCACGTGGTTGATGCGCGCGAGCTCGGGCTCGCTCTCGACATGGAAACCGTAGACGCCGGTCTCGAGCGCGAGCCTGATCTCAGCCTCGGTCTTGCCGACGCCGGCAAACACGCTGCAGGCCGTGCTGCCGCCCGCGGCGACCACGCGCTTGAGCTCGCCGCCGCTGACCAAGTCGAAGGCAGCGCCGAGGTTCGCGAAGAGGCGCAGGACGGCGAGGTTGGAATTCGCCTTCATCGCGTAGCAGATCTGGAGGTCGAGCCCGGCCAGGCTGGCGGCCAGCCGGCGGTAATTGTCCTCGATGGTCTTGGCGCTGTAGACGTAGGTCGGCGTGCCGTGGAGCTGGGCTACCGCCGTCAGGTCGACAGATTCGCAGTGCAGTTTCTGGCCGGTGTAGTGGAAGTGATGCATCGAGGTAAAGTGAGCGTTAAAGGTGTCCAGATAGCCAGATTACCCTTGAGGGGAAGCGCTATTTTCCGATGTATGTCGCTCCCATGTCCTACGCCCTCCGCCGCCTGTTGAACCAGCTGCCGATCTCCTTCGGCATGCGGAGCGACAAACGTCTGCGGACGGCCCGGGTGAAGCACGCGCAGTTCGCCTGCTTCCTGGAGGAGACCGGATTCCGCACCCACAACGTGGACCGCTACGAGCGCAGTCTGCGCCGCCGGCGCGTCGCAAAGGGGCTTTTTCTGTGGGCGAGTGCGTTTGCCGCGGCTTGGATCGTGCTGGAAAGCGCGCGGGCCGTGATGCTGTTCTGAGGACCACCCCCGGGGTTGACGCAGGCCGGGGCGGCGTTTGCATCGGCGCATGAGTTCCGTCCCCATTTCGGCCGCGAAACCGTCCTGGTTTCAGCGTTTCCTGACCTTGATCGAGCGCGTCGGCAACCTGCTGCCGAATCCATCCACCCTCTTCGCCGTTCTTGCCGCGTTGGTCGTCCTGTTGTCCTGGGTGTTCGGCCGGATGGGGGTCTCGGTCATCCACCCCGCCACCGGCCAGACCGTGCAGGTGGTCAACCTGCTGAATGTCGAGGGCCTGCACCGGATGTTGCTGAACATGGTGCCGAATTTTGTCGGCTTCCCTCCGCTCGGCACCGTGCTGGCCTGCCTCATCGGCATTGCGGTGGCGGAGCGCAGCGGCCTCGTCACCGCCGGCCTGCGGCTCATCGTGCTGGCCACCCCGCGCCGCTGGCTGGCGGCGATCGTGGTGTTTGGTGGCATCCTGTCGCACTCCGGGGCGGACGTGGGGTATGTGCTGTTCATCCCGCTCGGCGCCGCAATGTTTCATGCGGCGGGGCGGCATCCGTTGGCGGGGCTCGCCGCGGCCTTTGCCGGCGTGTCGGGCGGTTTCAGCGCCAACCTCGTGCTCGGCACAATCGACGCACTGCTCGCCGGCATCACGCAGGCGGCCGCCACCGTCGTGCGTCCCGGCATCACGGTCAACCCGGCCGCCAACTGGTATTTCCTCATCGCCGCGTCCTTCCTTGTCACCGGCGTCGGCACGTGGGTGACCGAAAAAATCGTCGAGCCGCGGCTCGGTCCCTACCGGGGCGACGCCGTGCCCGAGGAGATCAAGCCCCTCGGCCCCGACGAGAAGCGCGGCTTGCGCTACGCCGTGCTCGCCACGCTGGGCGTGACCACGCTCGTGCTCTGGGGCACGCTGACCGAGGGCGGCTTCCTGCTCGACCCGAAGAACCCGACGTTCCTCGCCTCTTACTTCATCCGCGGGCTCATTTTCTTCATCTTCTTCTATGGCCTGGTGGCGGGTCTCGCCTACGGCATCGGCGCCCGCACCCTCCGCAACGACAATGACGTGATTCGCGGCATGGACGCCTCGGTGTCCACGATGGGCTCCTACATCGTGATGGCGTTCTTCGCGGCACAGTTTCTCGCCTACTTCAACTGGACCAACCTCGGCACCGTCATGGCGGTAAAGGGCGCAGGCGCCATCAAGGGCCTGAACCTGCAGGACAGCCCCACGCTGCTCATGGTGTCGCTGGTGCTGTTCACCGCGGTGGTCAACCTCGTCATTGGCAGCGCCTCGGCGAAGTGGACGCTGCTGGCCCCGATCTTTGTGCCCATGTTCATGCTGCTCGGCTACTCGCCCGAGCTGGTGCAGGCCGCCTACCGCGTGGGCGACAGCTGCACCAACATCATCACGCCGCTGAACCAATACTTCCCCCTGATCCTGGGTTTTGCGGTGCGCTACGTGCCAAAGACCGGCATCGGCACCATGCTCGCCATGATGCTGCCCTACGCGATCGCGTTTCTCGTCGCGTGGACCTTGATGCTCACCGGCTGGATCGCGCTCGGCCTGCCGGTCGGACCCGGGGCCGGCCTGCTTCTCCCGCGATAATTACCGCCACCCAGCCATGAGTTCCACCGCCGCCCCCGTGACCCCGCTCCAGCGCTTCCTCAACGGCGTGGATCTGGCTGGGCGGGCCGATGGGCCCCGGCGCTCCGCTCTTTCTCGCCAGGTAAACGCCGCCCGTGGTGCAGATTGATCCCGAACTATATCCTTGGATCTCCGCCGCCGCCATCGCGTGGGGCGTGCTGGACTGCTTCTTCGGCTACAAGGTCTTCAAGATCACGCTGGCGCTGGTCGGCGGCCTGCTCGGGGCGGTCGCCGCGCACACCGCGGCCACGGTCGCCGGGCTCGGACCCGGCGGCGTAACCGCCTGCCTGATCGTGGGCGGGCTGCTGGGCGCGGGGCTGGCTTTCCTGCTTTATATCGCGGCGGTGTTCGTGGCCGGTTTCGGCTTTGGCGCCACGCTGGGGATCCTGCTGTTGGCGAATTACCATCACATGGTGGCGCTGCTGACCGGCTGCGTGCTGGGCGTCATCGGCGGTTTCCTGGCCGTCAAGGCCCAGCGGGTGCTGATCACGCTTTCCACGGCGCTGCTCGGGGCGTTTCGCGCCGTGCTCGCGCTGGCCTATTTCACCAACTCGATCGACTGGCTGTATTATGTCCGGCAGCCGGACCAGCTGCCCGCCCTGATCGACAGCAACCCGTGGATGTTTCCCTCCATCCTTGCGCTGGCGGCGGTCGGGGTCATCGCGCAATTCGAGCTCGGCGGCACCGGTGGGAAAAAGAAATCCAAGGACAAGGAGGAGTAAACTTGCCGCGCCCGGCCGGCAGAGCAATATGGGGGCAATGAAGAAGTTCCTTACCCCGTTTTTCCTGGTCTCCCTGCTGGCCATGCTCGGCACCGGCTGCAGCAGCTCCAACACCATCACGGCCGGGCTCAAGGTTGAGCTGACGGGCATCACCCGCGCCGGCGATGGCACCACCCGGGCCGACTGGCGCGTGGTGAATCCTAACGTCGTTTCCTACCTGCTGGCCCAGTCCACCCACCGCGTGTATCTCGACGGCACGCTGGTCGGCACCATCACCGACAAGGACGCGATGGCCCTGCCCGCCCACAATCACTCGGCCAGGTCCACCACGCTGAGCAGCGACGGCGCCGCGGCCGAGCGCGCGCTGGCGACCGCCGCTTTAGCTGGTTCCGCCGCATATCGGGTGGAATCGTCGGTCACCATCCGGCTTTACGGCGACTCGACGGAGCGCACCAGCCTGTCGTCGACCGGCACGGTGCCGGTCACGAGCAAATAAAAAAGCGGCACCGGGTAACCCGATGCCGCCATGGAATGGAACTGGACCGGTCAGGCGGCCAGCCGCATGGCTGGCGCCTTGGCGGAGCGGGCGCTCACCCGGACCGGGAAGCGGAGCGGGCGGACCAGGGTCAGGGCGCGGGGAGCGCGGCTGTATTGGTCGATCGTCCAGGCCACGAGGCCGGTGGTGAATATGATGGCGGTGAAGTCGGCGGCGTCGAAGTGACGACCGCTCGCCAGGGACGCGAAGCCCAGGAGGGTCGCGGTGAGAACGGAGATAAGAGCGGTTTTCATGGGATCAGTTGGTTGATGCCATAAAAACACGGCGGCCGCGCAGAAGTTGCAGAATCGCGCAAGTGGCTGCCGACGCCGTTGTAGGGCGGGGTCGCTGACCCCGCCTTCGAGCGGGGCGGGATCAGCGATCCCGCCCTACAACAAAAATCAAGCGCCCCCGCCCCCGGCCGCGTTGGAGGCAGGCTTGAAGCGGGACTTGAAGAGGGCCGCGACGTAGTCGCGATTCATGCGCGCGATGAAATCGTGGCTGATGAGCTTGGGGCAGACGGCACTGCACTCGTACTGGTTGGTGCAGTTGCCAAAGCCGGCCTCGTCCATCGTCTGCACCATCGCGAGCACGCGCTTGTCGCGCTCAGGCTGACCCTGCGGCATGAGGCCGAGGTGGGAAACCTTAGCCGCCACAAAGAGCATCGCACTGGCGTTCTTGCACGCCGCGACGCAGGCGCCGCAGCCGATGCAGGTGGCGGCGTCCATCGCGAGATCGGCGTCCTCTTTCGCCACGGGGATTGAGTTGGCGTCGGGCGCGGCGCCGGTGCGGACGGAAATAAATCCGCCAGCCTGCTGGATCTGGTCGAAGGCGGCACGATCGATGACGAGATCCTTCTGGATCGGAAAAGCCTTCGCGCGGAAGGGCTCGACCACGATGGTGTCACCCTCCTGGAAGCTGCGCATGTAGAGCTGGCAGGTGGCGATGCCCTTGCCCGGGCCGTGGGGCTTGCCGTTGATCGTGCAGGAACAGGTGCCGCAGATGCCCTCGCGGCAATCATGAGCGAATGCAATTGGCTCCTCGCCCTGCAGCGTGATCCCGTCGTTCACCACGTCGAGCAGCTCGAGGAACGACATGTCGGGATTCACGTCCTTCGCCGGGTAGTCGACGAACTTGCCGGGCGCGGCCGGGCCGGCCTGACGCCAGACGCGAAGAGTGACGGAGAAGAGTTTCTTGCTGGTGGGAGCGACCATGGAGGTTTCCTCGGCTTACTTGTAGGAGCGGACGCTCATCTTGGTGAACTCGTAGTTGAGGGACTCGGTGTTGCGCAGCGGGGTCTTGCCCTCGCCCTGATATTCCCAGGCGGCGACGTGGCCGAACTTCTCGTCGTCACGCTTGCACTCGCCGTCCGGCCACTGGTGTTCCTCGCGGAAGTGGCCGCCGCAGCTTTCCTCGCGGGTGAGGGCATCGCGGCAAAGCAGCTCGCCGAGCTCAATGAAGTCGGCCACGCGGCCGGCCTGCTCGAGCGACTGGTTGAGGGTGGCGGCGGAGCCGGGCACCTTGACGGTGGCGTGGAACTCCTCCTTCAGGGCGGGAATCTTCTGGAGTGCGGCCTCGAGGCCCTCCTTTGTGCGCGCCATGCCGCAGTGCTCCCACATGATCTTGCCAAGGCGCTTGTGGAAATGGCTGACCGGCTGGCTGCCCTTGTTGTCCAGAAGCCGCTTGTTCATGGCGGTGACGTTTTCCTCCGCCTGCTTGAACTCGGCGCGATCCGTGGCGGGTCGTGAGCCCGACTTCTGGCCGGCCAGGTAATCGCCGATGGTGTAAGGCAGGACGAAGTAGCCGTCGGCCAGGCCCTGCATGAGTGCCGAAGCGCCCAGACGGTTGGCGCCGTGGTCGGAGAAGTTGGCCTCCCCGAGCACGAACAGGCCGGGGATGTTGGACATCAGGTTATAGTCCACCCACAGGCCGCCCATCGTGTAGTGGACCGCCGGGAAGATCCGCATCGGCGTCTTGTAGGCATTCTCAGCGGTGATCTCGTGATAGATGTCGAAAAGGTTGCCGTAACGCTCGCGCACCGCCGGTTCGCCAAGGCGCATGATGGCATCGGCGAAGTCGAGGTAGACGCCGAGGCCGGTCTCGCCGACGCCGCGACCCTCCTCGCACATGCGCATGGCGGCGCGGGAGGAAACGTCGCGCGGGGCGAGGTTGCCGAAGCTTGGGTAGATACGCTCGAGGTAATAGTCGCGATCGGCCTCGGAGATTTCGGCGGGATTCTTCTTCGCGTCCTCCTTCCGCTTCGGCACCCAGATGCGGCCGTCGTTGCGCAGGGACTCCGACATGAGCGTGAGCTTCGACTGATAGTCGCCGCTTACCGGGATGCAGGTCGGGTGGATCTGCGTGTAGCAGGGATTGGCCAGGCAGGCGCCGCGCTTGTAGGCGCGCCAGATGGCGGTGGCGTTGGAGCCGCGCGCGTAGGTCGAGAGGTTGAAGACGTTGCCGTAGCCGCCGGTGGCCAGCACGACGGCGTCAGCGCTGTGGCGGGTGACCGCGCCCGTGATGAGGTCGCGGACGATGATGCCCTTGGCGTGGCCGTCGACGACCACGAGGTCGAGCATCTCGGAATTGGTGTGTAGCTCGACGCCGCCGGCGCCGACCATGCGGGAGAGCGCGCTGTAGGCGCCGAGAAGGAGCTGCTGGCCGGTCTGGCCACGGGCGTAGAAGGTGCGGGATACCTGGGCGCCGCCGAAGGAGCGGTTGGCGAGCAGGCCGCCGTATTCGCGGGCGAAGGGCACGCCCTGCGCGGCACACTGGTCGATGATGTTGACCGAGACCTCGGCGAGACGGTGGACGTTGGCCTCACGGGCGCGGTAGTCGCCGCCCTTCAGCGTGTCGTAGAAGAGCCGGTGAACCGAGTCGCCGTCGTTCTGGTAGTTCTTGGCGGCGTTGATGCCGCCTTGGGCGGCGATGGAGTGGGCGCGGCGCGGGCTGTCGTGGAAGACGAAGCTCTTCACCTTGTAGCCGAGCTCGGCGAGCGTGGCGGCGCAGGAGGAGCCGGCGAGGCCGGCGCCGACAACGATGACCTCGTATTTCCGCTTGTTGGCCGGGTTGACGAGCTTGATCTCCGTCTTGTGCTTGCGCCACTTTTCGGCGAGTGGGCCGGAGGGAACCTTGGATTCGAGTTTGGCCATGGCGGAAAGGTCAGGCAGTGAGCTTCACAAAACCGCCGAGCACGGCGAGCGGGATGGCCGCGTTGAGGAGGAAATAAAGCCAACAGTAGGCGACGGCGAAGCGTTCGACCTGGCCGGTCCATTTCTCGTTCTTCAGGCCGAGCGTCTGGACCGCACTGACGATGCCGTGGCTCAGATGATAAGCCAGGATGCCGACCGCGAGAATGTAGAAACCCGAGACCAGCGCGTTGCTGAAGCCCTCGATCATCATGGTGTGCACGTCGCGGACGAATGTGCCGTCGGCGAGCCTGAAAGTGAATTCGCTCCATTCCGGGCTGCCGACGCGCAGCGTGTAATGAGCCAGGTGAAAGGGGATGAACGCCAACACGACCAGGCCGGTGCGGGTCATGATGCGCGAGGCCAGCGTGGCTCGGTTGACGTGCTCGACGCCGTAGGCCTGCGGACGGGCGGCGCGGTTCTCCAGCGTGAGCTGGATCGCCAGCCAGACGTGGATGACAAGGCAGAGCAGCAGGAAACCCCGGATGAGCCAGAGCCCGGCACCGAGCGACTCAAGCATGTGGGCGTAGGCGTTGATCTTGGCGGGCGGCAGGAAAATCTGCAGGTTGCCGACAAGGTGACCGGTGACGAAACCGAACAGCACCAACCCGGTGAGGGCCATCAGGAATTTTCTTCCGATAGACGACTGAAAGAGTGAACCGAGCAGATTCATCGCGTGGGGGCTGGAATGCGTGGCGGGTGTGGGGGCAGGCTAATGTTGGTAGATAAACCAATACCCACAAACAATGTAAAGGCCCCGCCAGCCAGCCCAGCCGATTAATTAGGGAGCCTAAATTGGCTGAGAAGCCCGGCCACCGGAGAGGCCGCGCAGCCTTACGGAATGCGCGACGGCGGCAGCCGAGGATGGTTGCGCGCCCGGGCCTGTTCGATCAGCAGCATTTCGTCGGGCAGCATCCGGTCAGCGGAAGCCCGGTTGAGCATCTGTTCGCTTTCCCGGGCCCGGCCGGTCTCGGACAACATCAGGCCGTACGCGAGAGCGTATCGGGGCTCGGCAAAAACGTCCGCCGGCAGCGCGCCAAGCAACGGCAAGGCCTCAGCCAGCCGCTGGCCGCGCCACAGCGCCAGGGCGTGCGCTACCACGGGGCCGGGAGCGGCCGGGTGTTGACGCACAAATTCGGCCGTCACCGCGACGGGAGGGGCTCCGCGTTTCTGCAGGAGATGGCCCATGATCGCCGCCTCGGTCTGCACCATGGCGTCACCAGGCGCGGCCCGGCTCCAGCGCTGGTAGATCTGCCAGAGTTGCTCGGCGTCACCGCGCACCAAGGTTTGGGAGATGAGGCGTCTCCATGCCCAGGTTTCGCCGGCAAAGGCGCGCGTGATACCCGTCAGTACCTGATGTTGTTCCTCGGGCCAGTTCCAGGCCTCGCTCAACCGCAGCAGCATCCGCAGGGCCGGCAATGCAGCCTGACAGGACTCAAGCACAGTCGCCCACTGGCTGGCTTGGGCCGCCGGCGACAGCTGGCCGCGATCCTCGCGGGCAGCAAAGGCGTTGTTGACCGCCACGGACGGCAGGGCGCCCCAGGCTCCCGCAAGCAAAAGCAGGCGGAGGTGCGGCCAGTCGGCCGTTTGGAGCGCCGCCTCACTCGCGGCTGCCGTCACCAGACGTGATTGGCGGGTCCTTTCCGGCAGGTTTTCCAGCCACTCAAATCCGGCCGCCGCCCGGCCGTTGAGAATCAGCCAGGACAGCAACGCGCCCGTGTCCTCCGCCTCCGGCGCCGGCTGGCGCATCGCGAACGAGATCAGGCGTTCCACCGGATCTCCGATCTCCGGGCGATCGAGGGTCGGACCCCGGGCCGGAGTCAGCTCCGACGCCAGCCGCTGGAAAGCAGCGGCGCGTTCCCGCGTGGGTCGCGGCCAGCGACGCGCCATGTCGTTGAGGAGTTCGACCACCGCGCGAATGCGCACCGGCTCCGAACGGGCGAGATCAACCAGCGCCAACCGCCCCGCCTCAAGAAGGACCGGATCGGCCGACTGCAACCGCGCGATGGCAAGATTGAGCTGCACGCGCTGATCCGCCGGCTTGAGCCGCGCCAGCTCGGCCAAAGCTGCCTCCAACGCCTGTGTATCGCGCGTCACCAAGGCCAGCCCGGACGACAGCCGGTAGTAAGCCGCATCTGTCCGCCCCATCTGGCGCAGCTGCTCCAGTGCCTGGCGGGCCGCAACGAGATCCCCGAAACGCAGCGCGGCTCCGGCCAGCCCCAGCAGGTTTTGCGGATCCGTCGGTTCGGCCAGCGCGATCTCTTTCCATGCCTCCAATCCTAGGCGCTGACCCATCCTCTCGAGAAAATTTGCCAGCCGTCGCCTCGTCTCCCAGTTCTGAGGATAGAGCTGAACGGTCTGCTCCAAAATCAGGAGAGCCCTACGATAATCGCCCGCATTTTCATAGTTTTCGGCTTCAATCAGACTCCGCCCTTGTCTCCATTTACGAATCTCCGGCCATGCCAGATAATAGCCAATGAGGCTCAGTAAAAATGCCGATATTACACTTAACCCTATAAAATTAAGCCTTTTCCAATAGATTGCCGTAGCCCTTTTGGCCTCAATTTCCGACTCGATGGTATTTTTAGGTAAAACTGGCTTCACGAGGACATTTGCTCTGGCGTATTACCTAGTTTAAGCTAGGTATTATCACCTAGATGATAACCCCCTCACTTCTCAAGCAAATACAGCCGAACACCGTGTTGGTGCGCAAGCTCGTGTTTTTTGCGGGAGCATTGCTGGCTGCCGTGGCTACTCAGGCGCAGACCGCCGTGACCAACATCACCTATGGCACCGCCACCGACGCCGGCAACACCTCGCAGGGCGGCATCAATTACGACAATCGCTTCCGGCCGGTCAGCACGGTGACCACGGGACTGGGTGATTATCGCTTCGACGGCCCGCTGGCGACCAATGTCTTCGCACGCCGCAACACCGACTCGGGCGGCAACGGCACACCCAACCAGAGTTCTGACAACCCGAACAACACCACGATCATCTACCAGTATGACTCCGGCAACAACCGCAGCTACAGCACCTACGAGCCTTCTCTCGAGGAAGTGTTTCTGAGCGGCAATCTCTACACCGGCATCCGCAATCCGTTTGCCAACGGCGCCGGCACTGCGGCCAACAGCAACATCGAGCGCCTCGATTTCTACTTCTCCGGCGGATACACGGTCCAGGCCAACGACGCCCTCGTGTTCTTCGATGTCGAGAATGCCGGCAATTTCGGCGACGGCTTCCGGGTCGCGGCCTTCACCGGGGTCGGCACGGTCAACGGCTTCACCAACGCCCCCACCACCTACGCCAACACCGGCCTGCTGGTGCCCGCCGATTCCTTCGGTGGCCCGATCAACAATCCGCTGGGTGGCTCGAATGCCACCTACCGCCGCTCAACCTTTACCAACGGCAACAGCCTTTCCGGCACCGCTTCCGGCTCGGCCACTGCCGGCACGTTGGAACTCGTGGGCATTCTCATCCGTTTCTCCGACCTCGGCATTTCCGCCGGCACGACCATTTACGGCTATTCCCTCATGGCCGGCGATGCCGCACCAACCACGGCCGCCAACCTCGTCAACTGGAACAACGCCACCTACTACCCCACCAACACCGACCCGGCGGGCTACGGCAACATGGACTTCATGGGCTTTGGCGCACAGATCTCCCGCCCGGTCCCCGAGCCCTCGACCTATGGCGCGATCTTCGTCGGCCTGAGTGCCGCTTTCTTCGGCTGGCGCCGCTTCCGGCGCTCAAGTCTGGCCGCCGCCTGACGAATAACTCAGGCCACACCATGATCCCCTCCCAGAACCATCGCTCCGGCGCCGCGACCCGACTTGGCCGCGCCCTGTCCGCTGCCGCGACGGTTCTGCTGCTAGCCCCCGCCCTGCTCGCGCAGATCGCCGTCACCCAGATCACGACCACCTCGACCAATCAGTCCAACCAGAACATCAACGGCAACTCCTTCAGCCGCGAGACCGTCGCTGTCTCCACGTTCAAGGACGCCGCAGGCAACATCTACGATGCCAACAGCGTCGCAGGTAACGCCTATGTGCGCCGTAACACCGGCGCCGGCAACGCCAACAATTCCTCCATGTGGTATGCGGACGGCAGCAACACCGACTTCGCCGCGACCTACGCCACCACCTACGACTCGCTGCTGCTCGGCAACAACCTCCTCCGCGGTTCTGACAACACCTTTGCCAACGGCACCGGCACCAACACGGGCAACATCGAGCGCCTCGACTTCCTGTTCAACCCCTCCGGCATCACAACCACCCTCGCCACCGCCTTCGCCGTCTTCGATCGCGGCAATACCACCGAGCACGACACTGTGTCGATCGCCGTGATCACCGGCTGGGACTCGGTCAACAACGTGCCTACCTCCTATGGTGGCGTCCTTGTCACGCTGGCCCCCGCCAACTATGGCGCCACCAATCCCACCGCCAACTTCAACTACCACCTTTTTCGCTATGCCAACGGCAGCAACCTGGGTTCGCCGTATTGGACCAACAACACCGAGACCGGCGCGCAGGGCATCGGCGGGGCGACGATTTCCATGGCGGACCTCGGCATCTCTTCGGGGACCACCATCTACGGCTACTCGCTGATGGCCGGCGATGTGACGGGCACGACCATCGGCAACAACATGGCCAACCTCGTCGACTGGAACAACACGACCTATTACTCCTCCACGACCGACGGCAATAGCGGCGGCGGCGGTATCGATCTCTCCGCGGTCAACGGCGTGCTTTACAACAAGCGCGTGCCCGAGCCCTCGACCTACGGCGCAATCTTCGTCGGCCTCAGTGCGGCTTTCTTCGGCTGGCGGCGCTACCGCCGCGGCCTCAGCGCGCCAGCGGCTTGAGCAAGGCGAATTTCCCGCTGGCCGCCGGCTGGATGAATTTCCGGCGGAACAGGTTCACGCGCACGTCCGCACCCAACGCCGCCGCGAGCGCCTGATCGAGCCCGGCCGGCGCGGCCTCGTCGGCCACATACTGGAAGTCCCAGCGGTTATCCGAGCCCTGCACCAGGTTCCAGTGCCAGCAGGCGAAATTCTCCGGCATCGCCGCGTCGATCTCAAAGGCCGACACCACGCGGCCGTCCGCGCTGAAATACAGGTCCCGCTCGCGGCCGAGGATCCGGTAGCCGGTCGGCATGCGCCGCACGATGTCACCCGTGAAGTAGCGCAGCAGCGGCATCGCCTCGCGGTCGCGCGTCGTCACGTTGACCTGGAAGACGTCCGGCAGCTCCGGGCGCCAGGCCAAGAGCTCGACGAACGCATTGCCGTCGATCGCCCGCAGGCTGTCGGCAAACGCGTCGCCCACGAAAATATAGCCGGCTTCGGTCGAGCCGTAGAGATCCACCTGCCCGGCCCCGGCGAAGGCCTCCGCGATGCGCCGGCTGTGCTGCCGGCTAGCCTTGCCGTAGGTGAGGATGACGGTCTTCACGCTCGGCACGCTCACGCAACGCTTCTTCATGGCGCGGGCCAGCAGCGAGAGGTAGACCGGCTCGCCCTCGATGACCTCGGGCTTGAGCGCCTGAAGCTCCACCACGATGCGGTCCCACTCCGCCTCGGCGAAGACGAACGGATCGCTGGAAAGGTTCAGGTAGACGGTGCCGTCGAAATAGCGGTGCGGGAACGGGTGGTCCTCGTAGGGGCAGAGGTTGCTCGAGCAGCCGATCGGCGCGAGCACGGCCTTGCGGTAGGGCCGGTTCGCGTATTGCGCGAGCCGCGGGTGTGCGAGGTAGGCGCGTTTCAGCTGGGCGTTCCACCAGCCGTCCTCCATCACGACGGTCATCGGCCGGGTCGTGGAGCCCGAGGTGTGTTCGTATTCGTATTTCTTCTGGGCGAAGCCGCGCTCGATCTCGGCGTAGTCGACGAAGAAGGCCGTGTGCCCGCGGTCGAGGATTTCCTGCTTGGTCAGCACCGGGATCTCGCGGTAACACGACCACTGCAGCGGCTCGGTGTGCAGGGCGAAGCGCTGCCCGTAAAGCGGGCTGCGGCGGTAAATGGCGCGAACCTCTTGCTCCAGCGGCACCGGCAGGCCGCCCGGTCCGGCGGCGCCCAACGCCTCGGGGGCGTTGGCAAAGACGGAGGCGGGCGTGGTGGATTCCATTGGGTCTGGGGAGTTAAGGCCGGCCAGCGGCAAAGTCAAACGGGCCAAGAACCCGAACTCCCGGTTCAGGCCTTGGCCTTCAATTTCGTCCACACCGGCGTGAACAAGAGCAGCGCATCCAGCACCATCGCGTGGGTGATGCCGCCGGCGTAGGCGAGCGAATAGACCGCGTCCACCGGCCGCGTCATGATCTCAAGCTCCTCGTCCGGATCCCAGTCGAGCTTCGCCTCCGGTCGCGCACCCTCGACGAGCACCAGATGGCAGCGGTTGTTCTGCATCGCCGGATTGGGGTGGACGCTGCCGAGCAGCCGGGCCGCGGTGCCGACGTAGCCCGTCTCCTCGCGCAGCTCGCGCACACCAGCCGTCACGGGGTCCTCGTCCGGATCAATGACGCCACCGGGGATCTCCACCGAGAAATCATTGATGCCGTAGCGGAACTGCCGTACAAGCACGAGGTGCCCGTCGGGCGTCAACGCGAGCACGTTCACCCAGTCGGGCGCGTTGATGACAAAAAAATCCTGCGGCTTCGTCCGTTTGGGATGATGGAAGTCCACGCTCTCCACGCTGAAGATGCGCGTCCGCGCCACCTCACGGGAGCCCAGTTTCTTCCAGCGTTGCGGGGACGGCGGTTGTTCGGGCATGGCAAAAAAAATGCCTCCGCGACACGAGGTCTGGGAGGCACCGGAAATTATCGGGAAGGGCTCAGCGCTTCGGGATGCGGATCTTCTGGCCCACGCGGAGTTTGGCCGGATCGAGACCGGGGTTCTCCGCCTCAATGGCGTCGACCTTCACGGCGAACTTGCGCGCGACCTTGCTGATCGTGTCACCAGGGGCGATCGAGTAGGTGCCGTCGGCGTTCAGCACGCCGGTCGGGGCCGCGGCGGCGCCACCCTTGGCGGCGGGAGCGGGCTTCTTCATGGCCTCCTCCATCTTGGTGATCTTGGCGTTGATGGTGCCGATCTCGTTGCCGACCTGGTCGAGGGCGGTCTGGATGCCGGAGCGCAGGCCCTTGATGTCGGTGTCGGCCTTCGCAGCGGCGGCGCTGACGGAAGCCTCGAGCGCGGGGATCTTGCTGTTGATCGCCTCGTCGTGCGCGGCGACGCTTTTTTGGAGCGTGGAAAGTTTGACCAGCGCCACGATCGAGAGAACCAGGGCGAGGCCGCCGGCGATCACGCCAACGAGAGGCAAGATGCTGCCGGAGCTATTACTATCACGTGAAAGAGTGTCCATTTGTTTAAGAGATTGAGGGGGCGTATATACGGGCGGTTCAGGTTATGAGGCAAGAAGCATTTATACGCAGTTTTTTGACCCTGGAACCTCTCCAAACCCTTACCCGGCCGGGGCACGTCGCACCTTTCACAGGTTTAGGAACCTGCCATTGACACTCGCTACCCTAGCGCGTCCCATGCCTGCCGGTTAACGGGGTGTAGCTTAGTCTGGTAGAGCGCCTGGTTTGGGACCAGGAGGTCGTAGGTTCGAATCCTATCGCCCCGACCAACTTTTGCCGGGATTCGCCCCAGGCCGGCCACCTTAAATTGTGCGCCTGTTCTAAGGTTTTCAGGGACATCGGCCTTGCTGGTTTTTCCGCTAGGCTGCCGGCGAAAACCCATGGTCATGCAACACCTTCTGACCCGGAGAATACTGGCTGGCGCGCTCATGATGCTCGGCTGCACGGCCCCGGGGCAGATTGTTGTTTACAGCTTCGGCCCCGCCGGCTCGCCCAGCGCCGGCGCAACGAGCGTCGCTTCGAATCTCACCGCCAGCGTCTTTGCCGGCAACCTGGGCACACCTGGCCCCGGGGGGACCTCACCGCTTTATACGGCCGGCAGCGGCGGCGGATATTTTGCCGCGGCTTCATGGACGGGCGTGGCACCGGGTTCGAATTACTTTGAATTCACCCTGACGCCAAATGCGGGAAATGTCTTTTCGGCTACCTCCATGACCTTTGGCTATCGTGCCACCTCGACGGGTCCGACGAATTTTGCGGTGAGATCAAGCGTTGACACCTACACGTCCAATCTGGCCTCGGGCAGCATAACCGGCGACAGCACGTGGCGCTCACCGGGAACTCTGACGATCACCATGTCCGGTATGAACACGGCGACCACTTTCAGGATTTTCGGCTCGGGCGCATCTTCGAACCTGGGCACGTTCCGGGTCGATGATATCACCGTCAGCGGCTCGGTCGCCGCCATCCCCGAGCCGTCAACCTATGCGGTAATCCTGGGTATCATGGTGCTCACGAGTGTGATCATCCACCGGCGAACGCGCGCCGGGTGAAATGATTTTCGGAAAACAAAAAAGCCCGCCAAACCGGCGGGCTTTTATTTTGAGAGGGGCGCTGGATTATTCGCCGCCGGGCTTGAAGCTGAGCGTCGGAGCGGTTGTGCCGGCGGGCTTGGCTGCGGCAGGCGAGCTGGTGAGCAGCAGCGTGGCGCGCTGGGCCCAGCTGCTCAGGGGGTCGAGCTTCGAGACTTCCTCGGCGAGTTTCTTGACCTCGTCCACCTTGCCGGCGTCGGCCGCGAAGGCGGCGAGATGGTAGGTCGCCTCGGCGCGCACGCCCTTGTCAAGGGTGGCGTCGGCGCCGACGGCCCTGAGCGCGGCCTCGCCGGCGGCCTGGTCGCCGCCGTTGAGCTGGCTCACCGCGGCACCGAGCTTGGCGCGACCGAGCAGAGCCGCGTTCCGCAGGCTGGCGGTCGCCTTCTGATAATGGGCTGCGGCGGTCTTGTAGTCGCCGGCGGTGAACTTCTCATCGGCCAGCCGCATCCAGGCGACACCCGTGAGCGCATGGCCGGTATTCGCGTTGGCGAAGGCCTCGAGCTTGGCGGGCTGGTCGGCGATCTTGGCATACTCCGCCTGCACGGCCTGTTCACGGCTGGCGGCGAAATACCCCCACGCTTCACGCCCGATGATGGCCAGCAGCGCCGCGACACAGAGCACTAGAATGGCCTGGCGGTTCTTGGCCCAGAAGCCATGGATGGCAGTTTCAAGGGAAGGCACGTAGACCGGCGTGGTGCCCTCGGGGGTCGGGTTGGCGGGGGGAAGTTGACTCATGGAACCGTGCAGGTTGAGCGGCGCCCCGGGCCGCCTCAACGCCAAAGTGCACCTGGCTCAGTCAAAAACCACCGTCTTGTTGCCGTAAACGAGCACCCGGTTGTCCAGATGCCAGCGCAAGGCCTGCGCCAGCACAAGTTTCTCCAAATCACGGCCTTTGCGGACCAGGTCCTCCACACTGTGCCGGTGCGTCACCCGCACGACGTCCTGCTGGATGATGGGGCCATCGTCGAGGACAGCCGTGGCGTAATGCGCCGTGGCGCCGATCAGCTTCACCCCACGCTCATGGGCCTGATGGTAGGGCTTGCCACCCGCGAAGGCCGGCAGGAACGAGTGGTGGATGTTGATGACCGGCTGGCCAACCTTGGTCAGAAAATCCTCGGTCAGCACCTGCATGTAGCGGGCGAGCACCACAAACTCGGTGCCGGCCGCGCGCAAGATCGCCAGCTGCCTCGCCTCGGCCTCCGGCTTGGTCGCCGCGGTCACCGGCACGTGGTGGAAAGCCAGTCCGTAGTGTCGCGCGACGTCACCCAGGTCGGGATGGTTCGAGATCACGCAGGCGAAATCCCCGGCAAACTCCCCGGCCCGGCCGCGCAGCGCGAGATCGTGGAAGCAATGGTCCTCCTTCGAGACAAGGATCGCGCCCTTGGCGCGGTGGGTCGACACGGCCACGCGCGCGCCCATCCCGAGTGACGCCGCGAACGCGCGGAGCTCGGCGGCCTCCTTCGCCGCGTCGGTGCCGGCGGGAACCCACTCGATGCGCTGGAAAAACTCGCCCGCCTCCATGTCGCGGTGTTGGTCGGCGTGCAGGATGTTGCCCTGCCGCGCAAAGATCCACCCGGCCGTCTTCGCCACGATGCCCGGCTGGTCCGGGCCGTGCAGCAGGGCGACGAGCGTGGCAGGGGTCTTCACCAGCGCTCCGTTACATCGGCACGACGCTGCCCTTGTAGAGCTGCAGCGCACGGACATCGACGAGCTTACCCTTCATCGCGCGGATGCCGTTGATGGCCGCGCGCGCACCGGTGATGGTTGTCATGATGCAAACGTTGTTGGCGTAAGCCGCGGCGCGGATGGCGTTCTCGTCGTGGCGCGGGATCATGCCGCGCGGTGTGTTCACCACGAGCTGGATCTCGCCGTTCTTGATCATGTCGACGCAGTTCGGCCGGCCTTCGTTGAGCTTGAAGACCGGCTGCACCACAATGCCCTGCGCCTGCAGGAGCTTGGTCGTGTTGGTGGTCGAGCAGACGGTGAAGCCGAGCTCGATGAAACCCTTGGCCAGCTCGGCGGCGTGCGGCTTGTCGGCGTCCTTCACGCTGATGAAAACCTTGCCCTTGAGCGGCAGTGCCGGCTTGGCGGCCATCTGCGTTTTAGCGAAGGCGATCCCGAGGTCGTCGTCCATGCCCATGACCTCGCCGGTGGAGCGCATCTCGGGGCTGAGCACGATGGCGGCGCCGGGGAAGCGGTTGAAGGGGAACACGGCCTCCTTCACGCACCAGTGCTTCGGCTGGATTTCCTTCGTGTAACCGAGATCCTTGAGCTTGGCGCCGGCCATGACGCGAGCCGCGAGCTTGGCCAGCGGGACGCCGATGGCCTTGGCGACGAACGGCACGGTGCGGGAGGCGCGCGGGTTGACCTCGAGCACGTAGAGCTGGTGGTCCTTGATGGCGAACTGGACGTTCATCAGGCCGACGACCTTGAGCGCCTTGGCCAGCGCGTAGGTGGCGAGCTTGACCGTGCCGAGCATCTCCTTCGAGAGCGTGTGCGGCGGCATGACCATGGCGGCGTCACCGGAGTGCACGCCGGCATACTCGATGTGCTCGAGCATGCCGCCGACGAGCGTCGTCTCGCCATCGCTGATGCAGTCCACGTCGAGCTCGATCGCGTCCTCGAGAAACTTGTCGATCAGCACCGGCTTGCCGGGCATGACGTCAAACACTTGCCGGACAACGTCCTTCAATTCGGCCTCGCTGTAGAGGATGAACATGCCGCGGCCGCCGAGCACGAAGGACGGACGCACGAGCACGGGATAACCGACCTCGATCGCCGCGGTCAGCGCCTCGGCCTCGGACATGGCGATGCGGTTGGCCGGCGACTTGAGCTTCACCGCGTCGAGCACCGCGGCGAAGAGCTTGCGGTCCTCGGCGGTGTCGATGCTCTCCGGCGAGGTACCGATGATGTTCACCCCGCGGGCCTTCAGGGCGCTGGCGAGGTTGAGCGGAGTCTGGCCGCCAAACTGGGCGATCGCACCGATGCAGCCTTCCTGCTCGTAGACCTCGAGCACGTCCTCAAGCGTCAGCGGCTCGAAGTAGAGGCGGTCGGACGTGTCGTAGTCAGTCGAGACGGTCTCAGGGTTCGAGTTGACCATCACGGTCTCGAAGCCGGCCTCGCGGAGGGCGAACGAAGCGTGGACGCAGCAGTAGTCGAACTCGATGCCCTGGCCGATGCGGTTCGGGCCACCGCCGATGATCATGATCTTTTTCTTGGCCGATGGCTTGACCTCATTCTCGTCGCCGTAGCTTGAGTAATAATAGGGCGTGAAGGCCTCGAACTCGGCGGCGCAGGTGTCCACCAGGCGGAAAGTCGTGTTGATGCCGGCCTTCTTGCGGTGGGCGCGTGCGGTGTCGAAGTCCGACTTCAGGAGGTGCGCGAGCTGGGCGTCGGAGAAACCGAACTGCTTGGCGCGGCGCAGGAGAGCCGTATCGATGGTCTGCAGCGTGTGCTGCTTCAGCTCCAGCTCCATCTCGTGCAGCTCGCGCAGCTGGCGGAGAAACCACGGGTCGATCTTGGAGAGGTTGAAGATGTCCTCCTCGGTCAAACCGGCCATGAAGGCCCAGCGAAGATAGAACACGCGCTCGGCGTTCGGCGTGCCGAGCTTCTGGCGGATGGTAGCCTCGTCGGGCAGCTCGTCGCCGCCGAACTTCCCGCCGCCACCCCACCCGCGGGCGCCGATCTCGAGCGAGCGCAGGCACTTTTGGAAGGATTCCTTGAAGGTGCGGCCGATGGCCATGGCCTCGCCGACGGACTTCATGGCGGAGGTGAGCGTGGTGTTGGCGCCGGGGAACTTCTCGAAGGCGAAGCGCGGCATCTTCGTGACGATGTAGTCAATCGTCGGTTCGAAGCTGGCGGGCGTGAGGCGCGTGATGTCGTTGCGCAGCTCGTCGAGCGTATAGCCGACGGCGAGCTTGGCGGCGATCTTGGCGATCGGGAAGCCGGTAGCCTTTGATGCGAGCGCGGACGAGCGTGACACGCGCGGGTTCATCTCGATGACGACCTGGCGGCCGGTCTGCGGGTCGATGGAGAACTGAATGTTGGAGCCGCCGGTCTCGACACCGATTTCGCGGATGACGGCAAAGGAGGCATCGCGCATCACCTGGTATTCCTTGTCGGTGAGCGTGAGGGCCGGGGCAACGGTGATGGAGTCGCCGGTGTGGACGCCCATCGGGTCGAAATTCTCGATGGAGCAGATGACGACGCACTGATCCTTGTGGTCGCGCATGACCTCCATCTCGTATTCCTTCCAGCCGAGCAGGCACTCCTCGACGAGCACCTCGTGCGTCGGCGAGGCCTCGAGGCCGCCGTTCACGATCTGCTCGAACTCCTCGCGGTTGTAGGCGATGCCACCGCCGGTGCCGCCCAGGGTGAAGCTCGGGCGGATGATGAGCGGCATGGTGCCGATCTTCTCAGCGGCGAGGCGGGCCTCCTCGAGCGTGTGGACGACGCCGGACTTGGCGACGTCCAAGCCGATGCGCAGCATGGCCTGCTTGAAGAGATTGCGGTCCTCGCCCATTTCGATGGCCGGCGGCTTGGCGCCGATCATCTCGCAACCGTATTTCTCCAGGATGCCGGCCTTGTGCAGCGACATCGAGAGGTTGAGCGCGGTCTGGCCGCCGAGGGTCGGCAGCAGCGCGGACGGGCGCTCCTTGGCGATGATTTTCTCCAAGATCTCAACCGTGAGCGGCTCGATGTAGGTGACATCGGCAAACTCCGGGTCGGTCATGATCGTGGCCGGGTTGGAATTCACGAGGATGACCTTGTAGCCCTCCTCCTTGAGCGCCTTGCACGCCTGGGTGCCGGAATAGTCGAATTCACAGGCCTGGCCGATGATAATGGGACCGGCGCCGATGATGAGGATGGACTTAAGGTCGGTGCGTTTGGGCATGCGCGTAGATTTTGCCGAGGCTTGTGTCCGCTCTAGGGTGGCGCAAGCGGGAATTGAGCAAAACCCGCGGCGTTTCGGTGACATAACCGTCCGGCCGACAGTCAACGATGCAACCATCTCATTCCTTGAGGTTCACGCCGGGCCCGACAGGCTGGCGACCCTGCCTATGCCCCTCGATTTCGACCTCCAGGCCTTCGAACGTCCCCGCATCGTCCACCTGGCCGAGGCCGCCCTGTCCACCGAGCCGCGCAGCATCACGACCGCGGTCAATCCCCGCAGCGCCGGCGGCCCCCACGACTTCTCGTCCGAGGGCGACTACTGGTGGCCGGACCCGGCCAATCCGGCGGCCCCCTACATCCAGCGCGACGGCCTGACCAATCCCGATAATTTCGTCGCCCACCGGCAGCTGCTGCTCGGCTTTGCCCGGGACTTCGGTGCGCTGGCGGCGGCCTGGAAAGTGAGCGGTGACGAGCGTTTCGCTGCCGCCGCAGTGAACCACGCGCACAAGTGGTTCGTCGATCCGGCGACCCGGATGAGCCCCAGCCTCCTCTACTCCCAAGCCATCAAGGGCCGCAGCACTGGGCGGAGTATCGGCGTGATCGACACCCTGCATCTCGCCGAGGTCGCGCTCGGCCTCGGGGCCTTGCGCGGCTCGAAGGCCCTCACCCGAGCCGAGGATGCCGCCCTCACCGGCTGGTTCCGCGACTATCTGCGCTGGATGCGGACGCATCCCTACGGCATCGACGAAAGCAACGCGAAGAACAACCACGGCACCTGCGCCTGGCTTCAGATCGCCTGTTTCGCCAAACTCATCGGTGACGAGGCCACCCTCGCCGAAAGCCGGACGCGGTTGAAGGAGGTGCTGCTCCCCGGCCAGATGGCCGATGACGGCAGTTTCCCCGAGGAACTGCGCCGCACCAAGCCCTACGGCTACGCGATCTTCAACCTCGACGTGATGGTCGCGCTCGCCGTCGTCTGCTCCACACCGGGCGACAATCTGCTGACGTGGTCGCGGCCCGACGGGCGCAATCTGGCGAAGGGCGTGACCTGGCTTGCCCCGTTCATCGCCGACAAGAAGCTGTGGCTGCAAACCGTTCACCGCACGGTGCCCGGCCCGGACGGCGCCGCCCGACCGACCAACGAGCCGGTGAAGCCGGACGTGATGTATTGGGACAACTGGCCGGTGCGGCAGCCCTTCCTGCTCTTTGGGGCGCTCGCCACCGGCCGGCGAGATTGGCTGGAGCTCTGGCAGCGACTTGATCCAGACCCGTCGGTCGAGGAGATCCGCCGGAATTTCCCCATCCGCAACCCGGTCCTGTGGCTGCCGGCACCCGGAGGCCCGGCCGCCCCCCTTAGTCCAGGCGGCTGACGTCGACCTTGAGCATCTTGGCCGCGCGGACCTTGTCACCCTGGCAGGCGTTCAACACGCGGGCGACATACTGTTTCTCCTGGCCGGCCAGATACTCGGCCAGCGTGGACCAGTCCTTCAGTTCGTGGATGCGCAGCGGCAGCTGCGCCGAGGTGATGACGCGCGTCTCGGTGGTGGCGATGAGCTGGGAGATGAGCTGCGTGAACTCGGCCAGGTTGCCCGGCCAGCTGTAGGACCGGAGCATGCCGAGCGCGTCCTCGGTGTACTCCACCTGCTTGGCGTCAAACTGGGGGTTCGAGACCCGGCCGGCGATTTCCTTCAACAGGGCCGGAATGTCCTCCGTGCGCTCGCGCAGCGGGGGCAGCTGCACAGGCAGCGACGCGACGCGATAGAAGAGCTCCTCGTTGAACCCGCCCTCTTCCGCGAGTTTTTCCAGGTCCTCGTCGGTGGCGCAGATCAGCCGGAAATTTTGGGCGTTGTTGCGCAGCACGGAGATCAGCTCGGCCTGCGCCTCTTTCTCCAGGCACTGCAGGTGCTGGAGGAAGAGCGTGCCGCCCTTGGCCTGCTGGACCCAAGTGCCGCCGGCGCCGTTCTGCCCGAGCAGGCCCGTGCGCAGACTCTCCATCGAGCTCAGCCGGCAGTCGATCGGCACGAACGGGCCGCCAACGGGGTTGCGGGCCGCATGGAGCAGCTCGGCGGCAATCTCATGGCCGCTGCCCGTCTCACCCGAGATCAGCACCGGGGTGTGCGCGGGCCCGAGTTTCCTCAGCTGGGTGATCAGCCGCTTGATCCTGGGGCTGCTGCCGGCGAGGCGGGCCTCGAAATTCTCCGCGGTGACCGGAGGCATCGAGTCGAGGCTCGCGCGCTCGAGCTCCGTGCGGCGGAACTCCAGGCCGCGCTTCAAAGCCTGCATGAGCTCGTCGACCTTGAAGGGTTTCTGCAGGTAGTCGAACGCCCCGAACTTCAACGCCTGGATGGCGCTCTCGGTGCTGGCGTAGGCCGTCATAATGATGACCACCACCGTCGGATCGTAGGCCTTGAGCTGCTTGAGCAGCGTGATGCCGTCCATCGGCTTCATGTCGATGTCCGCCAGCACCAGGTCGTATTTCTCCGCCTTGTAGCGGATCAGGGCCTTCTCCCCGTCGGTGGCAAACGCCGTCTTGTAGCCGGTCGGCTGGATGACGGCCTCCAGCATCTCGTGAATCGAGATGAGGTCGTCGACAATGAGGAGGGAGGGCATGGAAAGGTGGACGGGCCAGTTGCCTGCGTCACCGCAGGCCGCAAGTGGCATTAAAAGCGATCCCGGAGGGGCTTACTGCAGGCCGCCGGCCACCGCGCCGAGTTGGAAGATCGGCAGGAACATGGCCATCACGATGCCACCCACCACCACGCCGAGGAATACGATGAGCAAAGGCTCGATCAGCGAAGTAAGAGCGGACACGGTGGCGTCGATCTCGGTGTCGTAGAAGTCGGCGATCTTGTTCATCATGCCGTCCACGTTGCCGGTGGTCTCACCGGCCTTGACCATGTGCTTCATCATGGGCGGGAAAAACGAGTTGACCGCCATGATATCGGAGACCTGGCCGCCTTGGCTGACGTGCTTGGCGATCTCGGTGCAGGCGTCCTCGACCTGCACCTTGCCGCTCGCGGAGGACACGATCTCCAGGGTGCGGAGGATGGGCACGCCGGAGCGCATCAGCGTGGCGTAGGTGCGGCAGAAGCGGGAGAGGGCGATCTTATGCACGAGGTTGCCGAAGATGGGCGCCCGGACGAGGAACCGGTGCCACTGGGCGCGCCCATTGGGCGTGACGATGTATTTGTTGAAGGCAAACCAGGCGCCATACGCGCCGATGATGAGGGCCCACCACCACGCCTTCATGAAATCGCTCAGGTCGATGAGCATCTGGGTCGGCGCCGGCAGCTTGGCACCGAAGTCCGCAAACATCGCGGCGAACACCGGAATGACGAAGATGAGCAGCACGTTGACCAGCGCGACCGCCAAACCGATGACCGCGACCGGGTAGGTCATGGCGGACTTCACCTTCTTGGTCAGCTTGACCGTGGACTCGAAATAACCAGCCACCTTGCCGAGAATCTCGGCGAGACCACCGGACGCTTCACCGGCTTCCACCATCGAGATGAAGAGGTTGGGGAACGACCTCGGGAACTTCTTGACCGCCGCGGAAAAGGAGGTGCCGGTGGAGATGTCGTTGCGCACGTCGCGGATGACGATGCGGAAAACTTGGTCCTCTGTCTGATCCTGCAGGGCCTCAAGGCAGGACACGAGGGGCAGACCGGCCTGCAGCAGGGAGGCGAGCTGGCTGGTGAAAAGGGAGAGCTCGCCGAGGTCGAGCTTGTAGGTCTTGGCTTTTTTCTCGAGGGCCTTTTGCTTGGCCAACGCTTGGGCCGCCTTCACGCTGGACTGTGGGGGTTTTGCTGCCGCTGGAGTCGCCATAATGCCGGTCAGCTAGGCTTATTCCGGATGCGGCGGCAATCCATTTCCCGCCTATCCCCCGGCACCGGAACCGGAACCAACAAAAGCTTGAAGGCCCGGAGGCCCGGGGCACTCTCGCCAGTCGAAAGCGCGGCTATAGTTTAATGGTAAAACCTCTGCCTTCCAAGCAGGTGTCGTCGGTTCGATTCCGACTAGCCGCTCCATGCTTCGCCGAGCCAAGCGAGCGGGAAGGCTGCCGACCGTAGCCTGGCGAGGGACGTCTGGCGGGCCCTTGGCGACACCGTTCCGGCTTTACAGGTTTTTGCAGACCGGCCGCTCCGAATTTCACCAAAGGAAGTAATTCTCCTCCATCCCGAGGAATCGCCGGCTGGGCGGTTCATACACCACGCGCCAGACATCCGCATAACGGCTCCAAGGACCGGGCACCGGTCCGTCGAAGACGAGCCTGGGGGCGGCCGCGACCTTGGGCGACGGCGAGTTCAGTCGCGCGAGAAACAGCTGGTGGCCCGCTTCCCCCGCAAAAAAGAGGCTGCGCCGTTCGATGGGATGGGCCGTGGGCGGCAATATATCATGGATTCTGCCGGCGTGAGCCGTGGCAAACCGCGCGACCACCTGCGCATGCCGTTCCATCTCGATTGCCGCCTTGCGGCACGCACCGGCGAAATCCGCGGCGGCCGCGTGCCCATAGGCCACAAATCCATTTTCTGTCCGCTGGAACAATATCACCGTGGTGCCGGGCGCCTCCGAGCCGATCGTCACGGCGCGCACCCCCGGCCAGCGGGTGTCCGCTTGCCGCCCCGGCAGGCGGCCTTCCCACCAGTTCAGCAGATTGAATCGCTCCGCGGCCTCGAGTTGCGCCCCGACCCGCGCCTGGCGCCGGAACAAGCCTGGGAAAGCCGCCATGCCGTTGCTCGAGGGATCGACATCGAAACCATATTTGTGCCCCTCGCTCCGGGCCTGCAGCTGCCAGTGGGCCCAGCGCTCCATCGCCTCCGAGATGGCCATGAACCGCGCCACCATCGGAGAGGCGGCCGTGCCGGTGCCGTGCGCCTGGCTGTAAAGCGACCCGCCCTCCTTGTTCCTCGCCAGATCTTTTTTCAGGTACGCATTGGCGAGGAACTCCTGCTTGCCGAGCACCGTGGTGCCCGACATCTCCAGCTTCTCCACCGGCCCACCCGCAGCCACCAGCACGTTTCGATACCGAAAGGCGGCAAGGCTCAGCATGGACCGACCATCAGCCTGCCGGTAATCACCGGCAAACCGAAATTACCGGCCGGCTTCGGGCCGGAAGTTGCAGGCCCAGTCGCAAATTTCGGAAGCAGCCGCGCCCTGCGTGATGATGATGCTCGTGTTGTGCTGGGCCACGGTGTCGAATTTTTCCGCGACGCTCGTGAGGCCGATATTGAGGAGGAGGCTCGAGGCGAGCCCGTTGATGGCGTGATTGATTGATTTCATCGCCCACACTTTTGCACAATTACCCTGCAAAAAGGATTTTGAAAACGACCTGATTTCTCCCCACCCCGGCTAAAGTATGGTAAAGGCCCTCTCACCTAAATGCAGGTGAGGGCGGAAATTGCGGCGTGCGCCCGAGGCAGACTATGTTCTATTCGCAAAATGCGCACATCTCACGGTAGACTTGGGGTTTACTTCCTGATTTTACTCAAGGTAACCGTTCCTCTTGCCCTTCAGGGCGCCTGGCAGGATGACACGGCCGGCCTGCCGCCCGTCGAAATTGTTAACGCCAAAGCCATGGGGGCAGACACGGATAAATCAACCGTGCTCCAAGACCGGCTCGGCCGGATTTTTATCGGCTCGAGTTCGCTGCTGGTTTTCGACGGACAGTCGTGGAGCGCCCATGCCAAACCGGGCCGCTATGGCCTGACCTCTCTGACCCCGGGCACGAATGATATCCTGTGGGCGACCACCAACAATGATGTCGGTTTCTTTCAGGAGGAACCCTTGGGGAAATTCAGGTTTCATTCCCTGCTCTCCTCGCTGCCTGAAGAGGCGCGCAACCTAGGCCCGGTGTGGGGCTGCGCACCGCTCGGCCCGGTCACGTATTTTATCTGCAAGGAAAAGTTGCTGCGCTGGGACGGCCGTGCCTTCCAGATCACGCCTTTCCCCACCAAGCTTCGTCTGGCCCCGCTCAAAATCGGTGAGGAATACTGGTTCCAACACCTCGAAACCGGGCTTTACCGGCTGACCGAATCGGGCCCGGAATTAAAGTTCGCGCCCAGCGAACTGCCGATTCCCCTGCTTATCGCCTTGTTTCGCGACGCCACCGGGGTGGTCGGCGTCAGCAACGACGGGCTGACCCGGCTCGGCCAACCCGACCCATTTTCGTCCAATGAGCTGAACAAATATCTCACCCAACACAAGGTGAGCGCGTTTGCGGAGCTACCCGGGGACAAGATTGCCATCGGCACCCTTTCGGGTGGATTGGTGCTGGCCAGCCGCCCCGGTGAAATAATTCGAATCTGGGCCGATTCGAGCAGCGGCCTGCCCGGCCGGGCCATCATCGGGCTGACGGCGGATTCCTCGGGCGAAATCCTTGGCACCACTCCCACCGACTTTTTCCATTTCCCCACCAGCGGAAACGTCACGATTTTTAACGCCCTGAACGGTTTGCGCGGCGAGGTGGTCAACGGCCTCACCTTTTGGAAATCCACGCTCTACGCCACCACCGATGACGGCACCTACCGACAATCCCCGACCGCGGCCGGCCCACCGGTTTTTGAGGCGCTGCCTGACCTCGCAGTCAGATACAACGACATGGTGGTCCACCGTGATGGCGTCCTGCTCGCCCGCTTTGGCGGGGTTGACTGGTTCGAAGGTGACAAGACCGATCTCGCCTACTCGCTGACCGCGAACTCCGGATATCGAATCGTGCGGACGCGATCACGCGCGGACTCGTTTTACGTCACCGAACTGGCGGCCATCGCGCACCTGGTGCAGCGACCAGACGGATCTTTTGAGCGCACGCGGTTTTTAGACCTGCCCGACACCGCCCTCAGCCTCCACGAAGATCCGTCCGGTCATCTCTGGATTGGCACGATCATCAAGGGTGCCTTCGTTTACAATCCCGCCGACCGCCAGCTTGTCCCCGTCAATGACCCGGCCACAGGCCAACCGATGGAGGGCAGCGTGCGAATCATGGGTGATGACACCCGCATGCTTTTTTTCGTGCATGGGCGGGTGTTGCAGGCCGACCCACAGGGGCGACAACTGCGCGCCTTGCCGGGCCTGCCGTCCTTTAATTCCTCCGTCGTCCAATATATTCCCGGGGGCAGCAGCGTGCTGGTTGCCTACGCGCGGCCGGGGGTGGCCAGCGGTCCGTTACATGGGGCCGGCGTGCTTTCGTTTGCCGCGAATGGCACCGCGTCCTGGCGTGAGCTCGATCTTCCCTCGCTGGGAACCATCGGCTCCATCCGCGCGGTGGCCTTCTCCCAAGAAAACCAGCGGTCGATCCTCTGGCTCGGCGGCATGGAAGGCATCCTGCGACTCGACTACGATGGGATTCGCACCCTCGCGCCTCCGGCCGCACCGTTTATCAGGACCATGGACACGCCCGGCAGCATTCCGATGGCCGGTGGCATTCCGCTGTATCCCTTCAAAAACCACCGGCTTGGTTTCCGCGTGTTCACCGGCAGTTACCTGCAAAGCAAGGACTGGCTTTTCCAGACGCGCCTTGGGACGGGCAACGAGGAATGGTCCCGGGCCGTCCCGCAGCGATCCTTTGAGTTCACCAACCTCTCCGAAGGGGACTACCGGTTTGAAGTCCGCGCCATCAATACCGCGGGCCAGGCCGGACCACCGGCCGTATTCACCTTCCGCATCCTGCCGCCATGGTATCGATCCGGGTGGGCCTTTGCGAGCTATGCTGCGGCCATCGTGCTCGCCGCCTTCGCCTTCATCCGCGTTCGTGAGCGCCGGATCCGCGCCCGCAACCTGGAACTCGAGGGAGTGGTCGAGGTTCGCACCGCCGAGCTCGTCAAGGCCAGCGCCGCCAAGGACGAGTTCCTCGCCGGCGTCAGCCACGAGATCCGCAATCCGATGAACGGCGTCATTGGCATCGCGGAAAGTTTCCGGACGGAGACGCTCGACCCGGAGAGCCGGCGCAAGTTCGGCCTGCTCCGCCAGTGCGCCAGCCACCTGTCCTCCCTGCTCGAGGATATCCTGGACTTTTCCACCCTGCAGGCCGGGGCCATCGAGCTGGACCCCAAACCATTCAACTTGTC
>Ga0163153_10000458_pt1 | contig 72933 bp, 61 predicted proteins | sample OliLakLV19MP6IB1_FD_148629 | JGI IMG/M metagenome (GOLD analysis project Ga0163153, IMG submission 148629) | Freshwater microbial mat bacterial communities from Lake Vanda, McMurdo Dry Valleys, Antarctica - Oligotrophic Lake LV.19.MP6.IB-1 | ecosystem: Environmental > Aquatic > Freshwater >... | reverse complement strand
CTCCCCCACTCTCCCACTCTCCCACTCCCCCACTCTTATTGAGATGGAGAAGAAATCGGCAAAGTGCGGCTGACTTTCGCGGGAGAGAGAATGCGCGACCCCTCTCGATAACCGATAAACCGGATATAAACCAATTCCCCTTCCGCAATATCATTGGTATCCGGTTGATGCAGTTGGGGATTGTATGGAACTTGTTCCCAAGCCGAACCAATTTGTTCGTATCCCCAACTAGCCAAAAGGTTATCCAAAGGAGTAAACAGCGAAACCAAATTTTTGGCTGGTAAATCTGGTTTCGCTTCCGTCATTTTGCGGGCGCTGGGATAGTTGTTTAACAGCGTTTGCAATTGGGAGAAAGTAGCATTCTGAAAATCAGTTTTTAGCTGCTTTGATTGTTGCTGCAATTCTTCTCGCAGTCGCAAACATTCTTGCCGCAACTCTTCTATCTCTCTTGCAGCAGCCGTATTACTTTCGGTGGTGGCATCGACTTTATTAGAGTGACGCAGCCTCAAAATTAGCCAAATGATAACCAACCACAGAACGCAACCAAACCAAAATAGATTGGGGTCGTTAACCATGATCAATTACTCTACATTTCAGTTTGAGATTGCGTTTCTTCGTTGATGAGGTCTTCATCCTCCTGATAGTATTCTGGAAATAGCTTTTGAGATTCTACTTTACCCAAAGCTTTTTCAATTCCTGAAGTGGTTTCGGTACAGGTGGAGCCAGAGGCGTTGAGTACGGTTTCAGTTATCTTGCCGTCAGTGCCAATGCGATATTCAATCTTGCGATACTCAGCCATGATAGGATTTTTGGATTGAAGTTATTTAACAGTTTAACTCGATTCTATTCATTTTGCCATTAGTTTGTTTTTGCTCATATGGCCAAAGTCAGATATGTGAGAATAGTATAGAGCTATTCCCTGCAAGGAAGTGACTGTGTTTTTACCGCTGACTTTGCACTTTGCTATACATTAAGTAAAGTCTCTTCTAATCCGATCTATGGCAGACTTGAGTCCGTCACTATGAATCCAGCCGACAAAACCACCATAAACCATTTTGTCATTGCGATCGCCTAAAAAAACGTGGTCAACGCCGACTGGGTTTTTCCAGGTTCGCACAGATGTCCCATCCCGCAGCCTCAGAATCGGATTAGAATGCTTAAAGTCTCTGTGGTGAGCGCGAGTCATTCCAGGCACTTTGTCTAAAATGGCGATGACTTCTCTGGTGTCATCCGTTGTATTATAGTTTACCACGGTTCCACAACCACCCCCGTCAGCGATCGTGCTTTTAAGTCTATCTTTTATGTCACCATCAAACAGCGATAAAGAGTCAATCTCGCTGAGCAGCTTTCCATGTGGTTCAGATTGTCGTCTTTCGCAATAAATCGCTGTTAAGAAATCTTCCAGACTCAGTTTAGCCAGTGCGTCTGCAATCAATGCTGTCAGTCCCAAGACGGCGATTCCACCCAACATTCCCGCTGGGCCACCCAGTATTGCTAAAGCTGCTGTGATGGCGGCTGCACCTGTCAAGCCTGTAGTCGCCATCACAATTACCAGCAGGACTCCAGGCAATCCTAAAGCAGCTACTTTTTTGATGATTTCATCCATTTACGATCGCCTCACTTTTGTTCATACATATCTCTAGTTTATTGTCAATATTTTGTTTGGGAACGGCAAAAAATCAAAACTAAGGTAAGGATTTATTGAGCGGCATTGTAAAAATAGAAACTAAGTAGAGGAAGTTAGAGAGGGGGAACAAAAAGCGATCGCAATGACTCTATTCATCTAAGTTTTCCCGATGCAGACTGTGAGCGATCGCATATTGATATGTCCGCAATCAATGCTGGAATGCTACCCAAAACAGTCTAACTCATCTGATTTTAAAAGAACGAGAGTAAAAATGTCTATTATTCGTAAGTCAAATTTAATATCTTTTGGCCTGCTAATGACACTTTGTGGTGTCAGTACTGATGGAAAATTTGTGGCTGGAGCAGCAACCTCAAATCAGTCAACAATAACACCGCAATCAGAGCTATTAAAAGAAAGCGCTCAAACGAAACCAGCTTTTCAAGAAACATCTGATGCGGTGAAGGTAACTCAAAACCGGGTTAAAGTATTTTTTCCTAACTACTCCAGAAACACGACAGACCTCGGCCATGTTGAGCCAGTTTGGCGGACAACACAACGGCGGGATGTAAGTCGATTTGCGATCGAGCAATTGATTGTTGGCCCCACCAGTAATGAAACCAGAATGGGTTTTATGAAGCCGATTCAGTTCAGGGGTAGCTCTAACTGTGGCAGCGATTTTACTCTCTCGATTTCTTCTGGAGTAGCGCGAATAAAATTCTGTAAAATAATTCCTTCAGCTGGTATAGGAGATGATGCTCGCGTCACAAGTTCTATTCAGGCGACACTGAAGCAATTTTCCACAGTCAAATCAGTTATTATCTTGACGAAAGAAGGCGATTGTCTTGGGGATATGAGTGGCGAAAACCTTTGTCTGCGTAGAAGATAACATCTGTTTTTAGGTACGTTGTTGCGCTTTAGCGCTAAAGCGCAACAACGTACCTAAAAATTGCCAATGTTGGTTCATCAAATATCCTCATTGCTGAAATACTGAACGTAATTGAGCTGCAATATCTGCGATCGCATTTTTCCCCCCATCCAGCACCAGCGCCATCCCCACAAATCCGTGAATCATCCCATCATATTGCTTTAAGTATACCGACACCCCAGCCGATCGCAACCGAGTGGCATAAGCTAACGCCTCATCCCGCAGCACATCACATTCAGCAGTAATAATCAGCGCTGGTGGCAATTGACTTAGATTTTCGGCTAATAGCGGTGAAGCATAGGGATTTTCTCCATCGGCGATATTAGCCAGGTAGTGATCCCAGAACCAAATCATCTCCTCCTTTGTCAAACCGCAACCTTCCGCATATTCACGGTAAGACTCAGTATCAAAAGCATACTGAATTACGGGATAAATGAGAACTTGATATGCCAGTGCTGGTTCTCCTCTATCCCGCGCCATCAACGCCACCGCCGCAGCCAAATTGCCTCCGGCGCTATCTCCCGCGACAGCAATGCGAGTTACATCCGCATTAATAGCACCAGCATTATTTGCTACCCAAACGGTTGCAGCATAGGCATCTTCTACCGCAGCGGGAAACTTGTGTTCCGGTGCCAACCGATAGTCCACCGACACTACCACACACCCAGCATCCTTAGCGAGAGAACGACAGGTACTATCTGCTACATCCAAGTCCCCCAAAACCCAACCGCCGCCGTGAAAGAAAACCACCACTGGCAAGGGTGTACTGCCATGTGGCGTGTAGATACGGATGGGAATATCGCCGGGGATAGTACGATTTTCGACACTGGCAAGGGCTACGGGTCTGAGGGGTTTGCCCCGCAGCTTGGCGGCTAGTTCCCGCGCCTGTGGTGGTGAGAGGGTGGTGAGGGGTGGGAGTTCTAGCTGTGCTAGTTGCTGCAAGAGTTTCTGGACTTGTGGGTCGAGAGGCATTCTGTTTTGGATTTTCCATCTTATAGCTGATAAAAAGGCAGAAGTAAAACAGGAGAAACAAAAATCCTTCATTAGAACTATTCTGATTGAAATAATCTAGTTCAGATGCTAAATATTTATCTTTGATTTTAATTATTCTCTCAGTCGGAGATAAATTATGGGGAATTGCTAAATCTTCAAACCAATCTATCAGCTGCATTTTTTCTTTTATTTCTTGCAGCTTACCTTGATTTTCTTCTAAATTCAACACCGTTAATAGTTTGAATAATCCTTCTCCCTTGATACCTAAAGGTTGAATTTGACCTTCTTGGCTGAAAATGCGTAAGCTTGTGTTTTCAGGAGAAAAGATTAAAAAGCTTTTCAAAGTCAAAATATCTTTGTCAGTTTCAAGTAAGAATTTTAAAATCAACTGATAAGGAAATATTTCTTTTAGTTCCCCAACATCTTCATACATTAAATTAGTAGACTTGCTTGGGATTTGTACAGGTATCTTTTGATTAGACAAAATTGAACTAACCCAACTAGAGTATGGTTTACTATAATGCTGTAAATCAAATGTGAAAATTTTGTCTGGATGAAACTGTAAAGATATTTTAATTTCTTTGTTTAAATTGTCGATATTAAAAGCCGATCGCATGAATTGAGGTTCTGTAACTCTAATACCCCTAGAAGCTAAAAACTCATTATCCAGCTTATCACTTGCGGCGGCTGAACTTAAAGCTATTGCTTCTAAAATATTAGTTTTCCCACAGCCATTTTCACCGATAAAAACTGTTACTCTTCCCAATTCAATTTTTAACTCTTGAATTGATTTATAATTTTCTATACAAATTTGTTTAATCATAAGGCGAAGACACTATTACACTTAAATAATTATACCATAAAATTACAATATCTTCAATTCGGATTCGTACTCACTGGTGGCGGTGGAAAAGGAGTCTATCAAGTATGTGCTTGACAATACTTGATAGATTGTTAAACATTCTCCTCTGGGTCAACTAATTAAATGCCAACACCAGGCAAACTTAATCCTGAAAAACCATAATTTGCCCAGAATAGCAAGCCACCCAGACTTCCCTAGCTTTTGGATCGTAAGTAATCCCAATCGGATTAGATCCAACATTAACTGTTTGCACGACCTTCAGATCGCGAGTGCGAACTTTACTCACAGTATTGCTGTTGTAATTAACAACGTAAAGCCATTCGCCATCATCCGATATAATCATACTGCGCGGAGCCGAACCCGTGGAGACTTTAGCTACAACGTTACCTTTTGGCAAAGCAATCTTCGCTATTTTCCCTTCATTATTCAAGGTAGCGTAGATAAACTTTCCTGCCGGGTCTATGTTCAAATGACGGGGCGCTGGACCGACATTTTTCAGCCACTTGACCGAATATTTTTTCAGGTCTACTTGAGCGATATCAGAAGAACCCATGATCGCGACATAGGCTTGTTGCGAAGTTTTATCTACTACAATCCCACGCGGATATGCCCCCAGTTTAATCCGTTTGATTTCCTTATTTTTGTTGGTATCCACAACGCTCAAATCCCAGCTACACCAGTTACTCACCAGTACGAGGCGGTTATCCGGTGTAGTCGCAACAAATTTGGGAACAGCACCGACTTGGATCACCTTTTCAAGCTGAAGACTTTTTGTATTGATTCGATACAAAAAACTCTCGTCAAGCTTTGGAGAAGGAGAACAACGATCGGTCCCTGGATTATTAAATCCACGTCCGTACATCTGATAGTTAGATACCCAGGCATACTTACCATTATGGGAAAAACTGGCTTCAACAGGAGCCCCTCTGTAATTGCCTTTGAATTTGAGATAACCGTATTTGGCTAAATCCACATTATCCGGGATAGTTTTTACTAATTTATGTTCCCGGTTGTACACCGTTATCGTATGGTTGTACATCATGTTTTGGGCAAAAAATAGACCCTGACCCGAATGTACTACCGATTTAGGCGAAATCTTCCCCGCAATGGTTTTTTCAAGCTTCATCCGGGTGGGAACTTTAGGCTGAGCGGATTTAGCTGGAGTATTTTTAGGAGTAGTGCGAGGTTTTGGCGCAGTTTTACCAGTCCCTTTAGAAGCTGGACGCTGCAAGGGTGTTGACTTTTTGGGCGGGGTTAACGTGCGATTTTCTAGTAACTCTTTGGTAGCCATACCCGCCACCGTCGCAACCATTGCCAAGACAATAACGCTAAACCAAAGCATTCCGTGCCTTTTTTTCGGCTCTTTTTGTTTGGGCTTGGGCCGATCGACAATCTGGCTAATTGGGGATGGCGTCGGAACTGGTGTAGAGTGGGCGGGTTGCAACTCAATAGTCCGACTCCAAGCAGGGACTTCGGAGTGGAGTCGCTGTCCCATCACCCGCACAGTTTTAATAGGTGTGGTTCCCAGGCGGCTCAAGCCTTCATAAACGAACTTGACGCAGCCTTCTTGAGAGTAGGCTTGCGCGGATATCAAGGTAAGTTGCAGAGAGTCGCCCTCTCGACTGACTGTGGCTGTGATGCCTTTTTTCCATATAACCTCGTTGATGAGGGTGGCGATCGCTTGAGGGTCTCCCTGTTGTGCTTGGGAGAAAACGGTTTCCTGCTCTGTAATTTGCTGAATCACGATGGTAGAAACTCAAAATGGCATTAGCTGTCATTTTATAGCAATCTCCCGCGCTAAAACCCACCGCCTTTAGGGGTGGGATACAGCGCGGCCAGCACCTTTAGGTGCAGTCAGGATTATAAGCAAAACCCTTGCATTTTATCAAATTAATGATATCATAAATCTATGATTCACAGGTCGATAAATCATGTTTATTTACGAGTTTAAATGCCAGGGAAAACCAGAGCAATATCAAGCGGTAGATGAAGCTATCCGCACCTCTCAATTCATCCGAAACAAATGTTTAAGATACTGGATGGATAATCGTATGGTGAATGGATACGACTTAAATAAGTATACTGCGATGTTGGCCAAAGAATTCCCTTTTGCAGATCAACTCAACTCGACAGCTAGACAAGCTTCTGCGGAGCGGTGTTGGTCAGGAATTACTGCCGTATATGAAAAATAATTGATAAAAATGTAAATATAACCACAGTCACATAGGTAAAGTGCATGGCAGAAGATACACCGAAGCATATTTGGGTGATTACTGGAGAAACTGTATCGGTTGATACGGGAGCCAGAGGAGGACGCGACACGGGGGGACGCATCCGCAGAGATGATGAACCTGTGGAAGTGCAGGTTGAGGTGGTAAGCTGCCAAACCTGTTGAGGTGGAAAAGCTGAAGCGGGAAATGAAGGGGTTTTTGCAGGCGATGCAGGAAATCCTCGATGAAGCTGATGCGCCTAATCCTAAAATGCAGCTCGATGAAGTTGAGTTATCGGTAGAAATCAATGGCGAAGGACAAGTTAAGCTGTTTGGAATTGGTGGGAAAGCTGGCGGGAAAGGGGCGATGACTCTCAAGTTCAAGCGCAGGCAGAGGGATAATGGTTAATTGGGCGATCGTAGTTGGCATTAACAGCTATAGTAATTTACGACATCTCAATTACGCTCAGGATGATGCTAAGGCGATGCGGGATTGGTTTGTAACGGAAGCAAAGTTTGATCGGGTTTTCCTGTTTACCGAAGATTCGCCGCCCTACCCAGCTAATCCACCTATCCCCACTCAACCTACTTACGGTCACTTGCGGCGATTTTTGCGGGTGCAATTTCAAAAACATTTTAATTTGATTAATAACCGTGAGGAACATTTATTACAACCAGCAGATAATCTGTGGTTCTTTTTTGCAGGTCACGGTATCCGCGCCTCTGATGGTGATTATTTGATGCTGTTAGATAGCGACCCAGGCGATGTAGAACGTTCGGCTATTTCGGTTAATTATGTAACAGAACGTTTGCGTTGTTCTGGTGCTGGTAATATCGTACTGTTTTTAGATGCCTGTCGAAATGAAGGTAGTAGAGATGGTTTGGGAATTGGCAATGACCAGCATCAAGGTGCAATTACTTTTTATTCGTGTATTCCCAATCAAAAATCTTATGAAATAGAGCAATTAAAGCACGGTTCTTTTACAAAAGCTTTATTGGAAGGATTGCAAATTCAAGGTGAAGGTAACTGTGCAACTGTCGAGAGATTAGAGCAACATTTGCAGTATCGAGTTCCACAGATTAACCAACAATATAGCAAAGCCATCCAGTCTCCTTATGCTAAAGTCGAACCTGGGAGTAAATTGCATTTAATTCTGCTACCTAAATTTGCTACGTCTCGCGATATCGCCACTTTGAGAGAAAATGCTTTAGAAGCGGAAGTTGAGGGAAATTTAGAACTGGCAGAACAATTATGGACGCACGTTTTGGCTTTATCTCCTGCTGACCTAAAAGCGTTGGCAGCATTGAGAAGAATTTGGACAAAACAACCGTCTTCGGTTTCTGTTTCAGCACCAATAACTCAAGCAAAAGGTTCTAGGTCGCAATCGGAACTTGATGACCAAACTGATTGGTTTGAATTTGAAGTAGTGCTGGTCAATATTAAGGGGGAAATCCAGAAAAGAGAAAAGCTCAAAGCTAGATATTTGGCAGAAGATTTAGGTAATGGTGTCACTCTGGATATGGTTTACATTCCCGGTAATACTTTTACAATGGGTGCGCCGGAAAATGAAGAAAAAAGTCATGACAGTCAAAGACCTCAGCATCAAGTCACAATTAAACCATTTTTCATGGGAAAATATCCCATCACTCAGGTACAATGGAAAGCAGTAGCCTCTTTGCCACAAGTAAATCGAGAACTTAATCCAGATCCATCTTATTTTAAAGGTGAAAATCGTCCGGTAGAGAGAGTTTCGTGGTATGATGTAGTGGAATTCTGCGATCGCCTCTCCCAAAAAGCCAAACGGGAATACCGCCTACCCGGTGAAGCTGAATGGGAATACGCCTGTCGCGCTAACACGACTACACCATTTCATTTTGGTGAGACAATTACAACCGATTTGGCCAACTATGATGGTAATTATACTTATGGTCAAGGCCCAAAAGGAATTTCCAGCCAAAAAACTACCCCTGTTGGCAGTTTCAAGGTAGCTAACGCCTTTGGTTTGTTCGATATGCACGGTAATGTGTGGGAATGGTGCGCCGACCATTGGCATGATAGTTATGAAAACAAGAATAGCAATATAACTATATGGTTATCTAACGATATAAATGAAAGGCGACTGCTGCGCGGTGGTTCGTGGAACCGCAATCCTGTACACTGCCGTTCGGCGTTTCGTCTCTGGCTCGATGCGGGCTTCAGTAACAACGATATCGGTTTTCGTGTTGTCTGTGCTGCTGCGTGGACTCTGTAGCCCTTTATACTTTTCCCCTCTTGCCCTTTTCCCTTTTTTTCTTTACCCTTCCGCCGAAGGCGGTAAAAAAAAAATTTTGAAAAATGAGCGAGTTACCGATTATTCAAAAAACCTACGATTTAATCAAATGGTACGTCCCGATTCTCAACCGTTTGCCCCGCAGCCATAAATTTATATTGGGGGACAGAATGGTTACTGGGCTATACGATTTACTGGATGCGCTTATTATAGCAAAATATGCCTCCGATAAACTAACTTTGTTAGAACCTTTAAACAGTAAACTAGATATCCTGCGCCATCAAACCCGATTATTATTCGATTTTCAGTTAATCAAGTTGCTAGTTATATAATTACAGCTGTTATTAGGTACGTTGTTGCGCTTTAGCGCTCTTATCCCAGCTGAAATAAGAGCGCTAAAGCGCAACAACATACCAAGAAAGCCAAACACTGGACTGAGTAAGGGGTGATTTTTCACCCACTCCCCCACTCTCCCACTCCCCCACTCTCCCACTCCTCTACTATTACGATCGCAAATTAATTTTCTCAGTTCTCGACCCAGGTGCTTTCGAGGTGGTAGACTCCTGGTAGTAAGCCTTTGCATGATGGAAGTAACTATCCGGTTCATTTTCAATAATCACACCATTGACTACCAAACCCAAGATATTCTGACCCGATTGCACCAAAAAGCTTTTAGCAGCATTAGCACTCACAGCATCTAGAACCCCCGGACGAACCACCACTAAAACACCATCGCTCATTTTACCCAAACTGAGAGCGTCCGGCACAAGTACCAGCGGAGTCGCATCGATAATTACAAAATTATAGTTCCTAGAAAAATCCTCAATTAATGACGCCATTCGCTTGGAATCAATCAGAGCCAATGGGTTGGGAGGTATTACCCCCGATGGCAGTACATCCAGGTTATCCATCACCTCTTTTACAGCCATATTAACATCGGCGTGACCGACAATTACATCGCTCAATCCCGCCGCATTAGTTAAATCCCAAATATGATGCTGCATCGGATGGTGCATATCCGCATCGATCAACAACACCCTGCGTCCCAATTGAGCCATAGCTACCGCCAAATTGGCAGAAACTGTAGACTTGCCTTCTTTGGAAACAGAACTTGTCACCACAATCACTTTCAATTCTCGATCCGGGCTGAGAAACTTCAGATTAGCCTGAAGCATCCGGTAGGTTTCGCTGATAATCGAATGAGGAATGTCTTTAACAGGAAGCTGCGGCACAATCCCTTCTTGTTTCCCAAAGGGAAACCTCATTTTTTTCTTAAAAGAAGGAATCATTCCCAGCACGGTATATTTAAAGATTTGCCGCACTTCTTTAGCAGTTTTCAGCGATGGATCTGCCAAGTCCACAAGAAAAGTAGTGACCACATAAAGCAGACTGCCCACGATAACTCCTGCAACTACGATCAAGCCTTTGCTACTGCCAACAGGCTTTCCTGGAATGCGGGCGTACTCAATCACACGGGCATTACCTACATTTTGATTTTCGGCAATTTGTACTTCTTGGAGATTCTTTAAAAGGATTTGATAGGTAGATTGCGCTGCTTCCACTTGCCTTTCTAGATCGTGCTGCCCCTCTTGCAATCTGGGTATGACATTCACTCGTTCTTGATAGGTAGACTTGGCACTAGAAAGAGAAGTCACTTGATTAGCTAAACCCAAGCGTGCGGCTTCTGTAGTGACAAGATCTGCGGTCAGTTTTGCTTTGATATCCCCCATTTGTAAATTGCTATTAGACACCTGCATTTCTTTGCCGAGAGTCTGTCCTATCCGCTGTTGTAGCAGGGCTTTTAGGGACGTTTTTTTACTCTCCAAGTCAATTATTACGGGATGTGTATCTTGAAAGCGAGTTCGCTCTATCGTTAACTGAGCTTCCACTTGTTGAAGTTGCTCAAGTGCTTGCTGGACTGACGAAGATTGGGTCAAAGAGCTAAAAGCTATGGCTTGCTGGGAAGTGAGATTTATCTTCTGCTGGAGTGTGGAGGCTCTCGCTGTTGCATCCGCAAGCTGAGCCTGAGCTGCGTTTATTTGTCTGTCTAGGTAAGCAATATTATCCACAGCCGAGGCTGCTTCCTGTGGTAGAGCCACAGTGCGGTTTTTTTCTTTGAAACTACGCAAAATGGCTTCGGCTTGACGAACAGTAGCCTCAACTTTAGGTAGCTCCTTGCTAATAAATTCGCGAGCGGCTGCCGCCTCAGCCCGGTTGTCAAGTATATTGTTTTGGGTATAGATATCCATAAGCTGGTTGACTGCTTCAGCGGCTAGCTTAGCATTCTTGCCTTTATAGGAAACCTGCAATACATCTGTTCCTTTAATAGCTTTTACAGTCAAGCCTATTGCAAATCCTTCCGGTGATATCAAGTTACCCTTTGGATCTTTTTGGTTTAGTGCCGCTACAGTTTTTTCTATAATTGGAAAGGAGCGAACTACCTCTGCTTCTGTATCCAGAGGAGTATTCATTTGATACAGAGTCTGCAACTCTCCTATTTTTCCTCCCGCCTCCGTTACAAGGCCAGAAGTCGTATTTCTCTTTTTAAACAGAAGCCTTCCTTGTGCTTCATATGTAGGCTTTTTCAACAAGGCAGCTGCGGTGGCTAGTGTAACAACTATCACAAAAACCATACCACCAGGTAACCAACGCCGTTTTAGAATCAGCCAGTACTTTTTAAAGTCTATATCTTCAACGTATTGTGTAGATTCCATAAAAATCCAATCTCACAAACTGCTTGCAAATTTTAATGCTTTTATTGTATCTATCTGTATTGTATATGTCTGTAGGCCATTTACCATGCCTCCTCACCCATGCGCCATACCCAAAAAACCGGGTTTTCCACCACAAGTACCGGAGAGCCGATATCTTGTGCTATTATAGCTAATGTTGCTAGTTTCCACGATCGGCTGTCCGGCTTATAGTGGGTACTCTTGACTGGGAAATGTGAAGAATCGAAGCCAGAATTCTCCACTCCCCCGATCGCAAGCTTCCCCATCCCCAATCCCCGTTTCCCCACGCCCAAGCATGAAGGATAATCCCAAAGTTAGCGTAGTAATTAACAACTACAACTACGGACGTTTCCTACAAGAGGCTATTGATAGCGCCCTCAACCAAACTTATCCTCACACTGAAGCGATCGTCGTGGACGACGGTTCCACCGACAATTCACGAGAGATTATCGCTAGTTATGGGGATAAAATTATACCAGTACTAAAGGAAAATGGCGGGCAAGCCTCGGCTTTCAATGCTGGTTTTGCAGCAAGTAAAGGGGATATAATTTGCTTTTTGGACTCGGACGATGTGTTTGTACCTGAAAAAGTAGCAGAAATTGTCGCTGCGTTTAGCGATCGTACAGAGTTGGGTTGGTGTTTCCATTCCCTCAAATGGGTGGAAGCAGATGGCAAAACATCTATTCAAAAAGATCTTCCCGAAAGTTCACCGGGCGAATACGATTTGAGAGACCACATCAAAAAAGGCAACCTGAAAGATAAATTGCCTTCTCTACCCTCTACTTCCGGTCTTTGCTTTAAGCGATCGCTCCTGCAACAAATTCTCCCAATGCCTGAAGCAAAAACTATTAGTCTTAATGATGCTTACCTCGATTATACCTCAATAGGCATGAGTAAAGGTATGATTTTGCATAAGGAATTAGCCCTTTATAGAATACATGGTGCTAACGCCTATACGACTAGCAAAGACAAGCAAAAGTTGGTGCAAGCCAAGATCCTGATCGTTACCGGCTATTGGGTGCGAGTTAAATATCCTTCCTTGTCTAAATTTACCAATAAATTAGTCGCTGGAGGCATGGGACTTTTTTGGCGTAGAGGAGGTATTGAACCAGAATACGGAGAATTTGTGCAAAAATATTTAGCCTTGGTTGCACCGCTAGAGAAACTTGAAATAAACGCCAGAGCTATTTACTACTGCCTAACTTTATGAACAAACTACTAAAGTGGGCTGAACCCAAATTTGCCGTTTTTGCCCTGCTCATTTATTCAGGGTTTCTGAATTTAACAAGCTATGGATTGGGCATAGCTGATAAACTCGTGCAGGTGAGCAGGTATGGGATTTATCTAGTTACCATTTTGCTAATTCTAGCCCGGTTTAAAACTGTTATTCGTCCGGCTCTTAGAGACCCTTTCTTATGGGCTTTAATGGGACTTGTTACCTTTTCATATCTTTGGTCTGATTTCCCAGCCATATCGAAAAAAGAAGGCATACTCACCTTAGTGGCCAGCTTATTTGGGCTGTACATGGCTTCGCGTTTTACCTTAAAAGAGCAACTGCAAATAGTAGCGTGGGCAGCTGGCATAGCAGCAGTATTTAGCTTGTTTTATACTCTAGCTCTTCCCGGATACGGCAAAGAGCAAGGGTTTCATGCGGGCGCATGGCGGGGGCCTTTGATCCAGAAAAATATGTTCGCTCGCTTTATGGTTATATTTGCACCGCCGATATTAATGGTTGCCCTAAACAATCCCAAGTATCGTTACGCTCTATTGACTGTTTTTGGTATTACGCTTGCTCTTGTTCAACTCTCAAATTCAAAAAGTGCCCTGCTAATTTGTATAACCCTGATGATTCTGTTGCCTTTATACAGCGCTTTGCGATGGAGTGGTTCTATCGTTATTCCCATACTCATCATAGCGGTATTAGTGAGTGGAAGTGCAGCTACATGGTTAATCAGTAATTGGGAGCCATTTCTATATGGCCTTGGCAAAGACCCAAGTCTCACTGGTCGTACAGACATTTGGATAGCTGTAATTGATAAAGTCAAGGAACGCCCTTGGTTAGGTTATGGATATGCTGGATTCTGGGTAGATGGAGGAGTGGGAGAAAGGGCTATTTGGAAGGTACTTTACCTTCCCGTAACTCAGGCTCACAACGGTTATATAAATATAGTAGCCGAGCTGGGTTTATTAGGACTGTTGTTTTTTGTGCTTAGTATGGTGACAGCCTACATAAGGGCAATAAATTTGGCCCGATCGGCTAAAACAATAGAAGCGCTGTGGCCGATCACTTACATGACGTTTATATTGATGTATAACCAAACTGAGAGTACAAATATAGAAACTAACTCCTTACTTTGGATATTATATGTAGCAGTAACCCTATCCATTAAGAGTGTTCGGATTGTGAAGCCTGGAGAAGAAAGCGAAAACTATGGAAAAGAGATGATAAGTCAAACAGATTTAAAAGACTTACCTCAGTCGCGCACTTAAAGCGCCCATGCTTGATAACCCTAGTTACAAGTCAGAAAAAGAATTTATCTGCCCCATTACTGGATATTCCAAATCAATAGCAGAGGTATAAGTTGATGAATAGCAAAATAAAGTTTACTGAAAGTACGCAAGAATTACTGTGCTGTCCGGTTTGCAAGTCAAAATTGACATTGGAAAAGGAGGAATTTGAATGCACAAATCCCCAGTGCGAAACTCATTTTCCTGTTGTTGATGGCATACCTATTTTGGTAAATGAAGCTAATAGTATTTTTTCTATAGGCGATTTTTTAAAGTATAAAAATACTACCTTTGATCTAAAAAATAAATCTAAAATAAAAGAGTTGATAGCAAAATTACTACCGGGAATAGATGTTAATGTTAAGACTAAAGAGAATTACGAAAACTTTGCAGAAATTGTTCTGAAACTAAACAAAAATCCCAAGATTTTGATCCTTGGTGGGAGTATCTTGGGTAAAGGGATGGAACCTATTTTATCAGTTCCATCTATTGAAATCATCAGCAGCGATGTTTCTTTTGGCCCCTATACCGCATTAATATGCGATGCCCACGATATCCCCTTTGAAGATAACTCATTTGATGCAGTAATTATACAAGCTGTCCTCGAACACGTTCTAGATCCAACCCGATGCGTGTCAGAAGTTTATCGAGTGCTTAAAAAAGATGGCATAGTTTATGCAGAAACTCCATTTATGCAGCAAGTACATATGGGCAGATATGACTTTACTCGCTTCACCTACTTGGGGCATCGCCGTTTGTTCCGCCACTTTGAAGAGGTTAATAGCGGCCCTGCGTGTGGGCCAGGAATGGCATTAGCTTGGTCGTATCAATACTTTCTTTTGAGTTTTGTCAATAACAAAACTGGAAAAGCGTTGGTGAAAGGTTTTGCCCGGTTAACATCGTTTTGGTTGAAATACTTCGACTACTATTTAATTGATAAACCGGGGGCGTTTGATGCTGCATCGGGGTATTACTTCATGGGCAAAAAGAGCGATCGCGTTCTTTCTGACCAAGAATTGTTACAACTTTACAAAGGCATACAATAACAACTGCCCTGGCTGGTATTGATGGTGGAAGACATCCTCACCAGAAAATTTTGAACAAACTTTATGAGAGGAGACTACTATGACTCAAGAAATCGCGCATCCAGAGTTCATTAAATTGCAATCAGCGATCGACAATTTATTGAACAACCGCAAAAACTTAAAAGTTCTAGAAGCAGGTTGCGGTTCTGCTACTCACGTAAAACTAGGAGAGGAGCCATACCTGATAGGTATCGATATTTCCGAAAAGCAACTGGCCAGAAATACTTATATAAGTGAAAAAATCCAGGGGGACATCCAAACTTATAACTTACCGGAAAACGAGTATGATGCGATAATTTGTTTCTATGTTTTAGAACATCTCGACAAACCAGAACTAGCTATAAAAAATTTTGTCCGCGCCGCCAAAGAGGATGGACTGATTATTCTGGCACAACCGAACGTTTTATCTATATGGGGTCTAACAACAAAATTCACTCCCCACTGGTTTCACGTTTGGGTGTACAGAAATATTTTTGGTGAAAAGCGAGCCGGAACAGATGATTTCGGCCCTTTTAAAACATTTTCGAGATATTCGATCAGCCCAGTAGCTCTGAAACAATTTGCAGAGGAACATAATTTGTCGATCGCATACTTCGATTTGTATGAAAACTTTCGTCAAGAAGGAATGAGAAAAAAATTTGGCCCGATCTGGAAGTTGGTTGAGGGGATGACGAAAGTACTTACTTTTGGGCAGGTCGATCCAGACTCCACCGATTTTATTATTGTCCTGAAGAAGCAGAAAGCTTAATTCAATGAAAGGTTTATCTTCACTCCTGAAGGAGAATTAAAAGTGTCTAGTTTAGCAATTTTCCTCGTTGCGCTCAGCGGCGGTGGAGCTGAGAGAGTAATGCTCTACCTAGCCCGTGGTTTTGTGGAACAAGGTCTAAACGTAGACTTAGTTTTAGTTAAAAAAGAAGGGCCATACCTGTCATCGATCCCGCCCGGAGTGCGAGTGGTGGACTTGGGGGCTTCGCGACTGCTGCTAAGCATCCCCGCCCTGATACGCTACCTGCAACAAAATAAACCAACAGCCCTGCTTTCAGCGATGGAAGATATTAATGTAGCGGCGCTTTGGGCGCGGCGCATCGCTGGAGTATCGACGCGAGTGGTAGTAACGGTACACAACACGCTTTCCCAGGAGTCTCAAAATTCGATCGAAATAAAAAAGCGACTGGCACCCTATTTGGCACGTTTGTTTTACCCTTGGGCAGATGCAGTTGTTACGGTATCCAAAGGATCGGCTGAAGATTTGGCGCAGTTAGGTATATCTTCAGAACGCCTGAAAGTGATATACAATCCGGTAGTCACCCCAGAACTTGCCAAAAAAGCTGCTGAACCTGTTGAACATCCTTGGTTTGAGGCCGGTGCGACCCCGGTGATTTTAGCTGTGGGACGCCTGGAAAAGCAAAAAGATTTCCCTACTCTGATTCGCGCTTTTGCTCTAGTCAAGCAGCAACGCCCAGTCAGATTGATGATTTTGGGTGAAGGGACGGAACGCGCTTCTCTGGAGGCGTTAGTACGAGAATTGGGTAATGGTGCAGATGTCGCTTTACCTGGGTTTGTAGATAATCCCTATGCTTACATGGCTAAGGCGGCGGTGTTTGTGCTTTCGTCTTTATATGAGGGGTTGCCTACTGTACTGATTGAGGCTATGGCTGGAGGAACTCCGGTGGTGTCTACTGACTGCAAGAGCGGGCCCGCAGAAATTCTGGAAAACGGGCGCTATGGAAAGCTGGTGCCTGTGGGGGATATCAAGAGTTTAGCAGATGCGATCGCTACCACCCTAGATGAGTCCCCAGACAGGGCGGCGTTGCAGCGCCTAGCTGCCGAGTTCTCCCTAGAAAAAGCTGTGACCCAGTATCTACAAGTGTTGCAGGTTGGCTAGCACTGCACGGGTTAAAACTTTAAGCAATCAGCCAAGAGTTTTTAGACTGGGCAATGGCAATACTGCCATCAAGCTGATACTGATAGAAGGTAATAGCAAGCTCTTTTTCCCATTTCTGCAAAATTTCCTGCTCTCCCTTTCTATTAATATCATCTAAGATAATGGTGTAATCTTCTGACATAAACGGCTTAAAGTAAGGGGCTGCCGGGTATCTCGCGTACATGATGTTTTTGTCATGCGCTGGAGGGCCATCTACTAACAGCAAATCGATCTTGAGCCCAGCGATCGCATCCTGAATTATATCTTGGTCGTACCAATACCCATCATTGATGGCTAGCGGGCTCTTGGCAAGGGGAGCGCAAATGATTGAGACGAATTTATCTAAATTTTGCGTAGCTAAAAATTATTTCAAGATGCTTACCCATGCTTTATCGTGTTCGATCGTGTATAAATGCCCACCCCTTTCCTTAATTAAGCTAGCTATATAATACGTCGATACACCACCGCCACACTCGACAATACAATATCGCCGATTAACAACAATGTCGTTTAGCACCTTAACCAAGCCACTCGGTCTCATAGATGCGATCGTCCACGGCAAGTAGGTTTTACTCAGCGGAGCCAAATACTGCATCGCTAAGATGTCTTTGTCTTCCCATTTAACACGCCTGTCAATTCGCTCAATTATGTAGCGCTTTAAAGCTTCCATGTTTTTCTCGCTAAGTGCCATTGATTTAACAAAAATTTTAACCTAAAACCTAGCATTCCATTCTCAGTATGTTGTAAAATATAACATATTATTAAAGAGGTATTTTATTTATGCCCACTTAAGTTATTATCCGAGTGTAAGAGAATGTTTTGGTAACAAAGATAGCGTTTTGATAGAAGAGAGATAAAAGGGTTCTTTTAGGTTAAATATGCTGTAGTAGGGGCACGGCATCATTAAAATCTTGGTATAACCGACATATTGATGATGCCGTGCCCCTACAAGAATGAACAGGAGTGAACATTAGCATAATAATTCCTCTAGACCCGTAAAATATTGACTCAGTAGTAATACCTGGAAACCTACCTATCATGGAAACTCGCACAAGTGAATTGTTTAGTAAAACATCCTTCTGTACCTGCTCTTATCTTAAGTCATTAGGTAACCGCCGCACCTCCCTAGTTCGCAATGCTATCCAAAGTTGGGATAAATTCCTAGAACTGCCTTTTGCCGAAAAGATATTTTTAGATGACGGTAGCCCAGATATTAATGGAATTAGACTGCTTAAACAAACCAATATTCTGAATAAATTTGATGAAGTTAGGTATAATAGCCTAATTCATCCACCCCATAGTAATTTCGGAATTGTTTGCAGTATGACCCTTTGCCGGGGTGACTACATTCTCCATCTTGATGATGACATAAATGTAACCGGCTCCTATGAAGATTGTCTAAATTTACTAGAGCGAAGTATTGAAGTACTCGAGCGAGATGAAAATATCCTTGGCATAAATCTGCTAACTATGCCTAACGAATTTCATCAGGACTGGTTTCCCGGTCAAGATTACAATGACAATTTTGCTCATCCCAACAAATATTTTGGCACCGCAGCTTGCTTGATTAAGAAAAAACTCTTAGAAAGAGTTAGTCTGACAGATATTATTAATTGGGGCGAACAGCAGCCACATACCTGGGAAATCTTAGTTTCCGATGCTGCGTCATCTTTTCTTGTTAACAAAGCCCCAACTACTTTTGGCTTAGAGTTAGATGCCTGGGTCTATCATAGCGTAACTAATAAAAGTTTAAGGGGAGTTAAAAAGCGCCTTAAATATAACTTAAGCAAAACCTTTCCTTTTCTTGAAAACTTCCTCAAAAAGAAGAATTGAGTTAGTTGGCTTTGCCACTCTTTAAGGCTTTTTTTAGGTTAAAGTAGCTTTCTTTAACAAAGCGCTTGCCTAAAATTTTGGCCCGATCGATCGCAGTTAAACTGCTGATCTCCAAGTAAGGACTATCAAAGAATCGATGCCAAGTTTCGAGAGGAGAGGATGAAGCATTATTACATACTTCCAGCCAGTAACCTGCTAAAACTTGAAAGAAAGTTCGTTGAGGATATACATGAGCGACTTTGTTGGCTGAATGCAATTTATCCAGCCACTTGTTTGCTTTTGTGACAAAATCGCTATCTTTTTTAAGCTCTAAATTTCCCAAGCGACGATGAATTAACATCTCATCCTCAGTCGCCTGTAAATTTAAAGCTTGGAAGTTTCTTTTATCAATCTCATAGAAAAAATAATATCGTTCTGACTTGAGTTCCTCGTCGGATAAATTTTTGGGATAATTGCGCCATCTGTAGTAGACAAGAACTTCTGGAATATTTGCGATCGCAAAATGTCTCGCACCTCTACAATACAAATCCCAGTCTTGAGCGCGTTTTAGCTCAATAGTGTATCTCAGAGAGTATAGATCTAAAAATTTTCGTCGCAGAATAGTAGAAGGGTGACACAAAACCGCTTCAAACAAAGTCCGACAGTGAACGACATCTGGTTTGACAGCACAACGCCATAACTCTCCTTCTACTTCGCCAATTGTTTTTACCCAACTTCCGCAAATACCTACTTCGGAATGGGAGTCCATATAAGCGATTTGTTTGGCAAACCGATCGGGTACATTAATATCGTCAGAATCTATAGTGATAATATACTCGCCGCTGGAAAGATCGATCGCCCGATTTCGACTGTAACTTGTTCCTTGGTTCTTTTCATTCAGAAATAACTTAATTCTTGGATCGTGGTAAGACTCGATAATTTCAACACTCCGATCCGTAGAACCATCATCGATAATAATAAACTCAAAATCTTGGAACGTCTGGGTTAAAATGCTGTCAATTGTTTCTTTTAAATACTGTTCCCTGTTGTAAACAGGCATTATGGCAGTGGCACGAGGCTGATTGGCGATCATAATACTTACTTGAAAGGAATATTTAGTAATTCACTCCCTGATTTACGGAAAGTTTGAGCAACTTCCTAGCTTTGCGAACAAATTTTTTCTGGTAAATATTTAGAGAACGCTGAATATCTTCTCTTTTTAGTAAAACATCTGCTGTCAATCCAGTCAACCCCTGGGTGTCCGCTATGCACTTTCGCCGACTGAAATTCATCGGTTCGGAGTAAACCTGAGAACTGTACAAAGTTGGCTTTGGCCCAGCCCAGTGAATTACGCAAGCGTCGTCTCCCTGCACGATCGGGCCAGTTTTTTCCACCTGAAAACGCTGTTGAAGTTCTTCCCACTTCAATTTCGGGACAATAACTTGCCAGCTAGACTGTCCCAAACGCAGTTTGCCTTCGTCAGAGTCGCGAAATATCATCAAATTCAAAAAGCCTTGTTCTCCAAGCCAAAATACGTTGGGATTTTTAGCGACAAAATCCAACATCCTAATATATTCATCCAAGCTAAAAATATCTCGTTTCGCGAAGAAAGTTCCCGTGCAAAAATACTCGCCTAGATGCTTTTGCCAATTAAAGTTGGGAAAATGCTTTTCAATCTCTTGAGGTTTAAAGAAAAATAAAGAAAAATCTTCAAATGAATCTTGGTAAAGAGGCCGATCGACAATTATATCGAAGTTTTTAAAGTTCGCAAACTTAAGTAAATTTCCCCAAACCATAGTATCGGCATCCAGGACAAGAAAATTGCTCCAGGGGCTTTCCCAAAAGGCAATCATCTTAGTCAACCCCCAGCCAAAACTCCTTTCCTTGAGAACCTGATTTTTGACGTTCGATTTATTAATGACGCGAACACCATAAGCTTTTTCCAGGGCGCTGGCTGAAAATGTGCCGTCAATAATCAGGCAAATCGGAACATCACCCAAAAAATGTCTGATGCTGCCACAGCAACCTTTGGCTAAGTGATAATCTTGATCGCAACAGGCTATGATAATGCCAAAATCTTCCATAAAGATACATCCTTGAATTTGTATTATAACTACATTCTGCTATTCGATACTACCACAACTGTTTGAAAGTGAAAAAGTTAAAGGTCAGCGCTTTTGTCATTACCCAACCAAGCTTGCGAGCCGGGGGATATATGAGACACATAACATAATCGGTAAAGGCATAAGAAATGACTGTTGCTATAGCCGATCCATTTCCTCCATAAAGGGGAATCAGCCATAAATTCAGTATAATATTCATCACTGCACCACAACAAGTAGTGATTAAAGCATAAGTTGTAAAACCTTCTGCAATTATCCAAATGCTTTTAGCCCAGCCAAAAAACCCAAATACTGCCGACCAGATGTAGATTGACAGCATCTCGCTAGCCCGTGCGTAGTTTTCACCAAATAACATCACGATCAGAGGTTTTGACAAAAAGGTCATGGGAATGGCTAGGGAGAAACTTATCAGCGCCATCAGATTGAAAAGCTTTTGTAATTTGCTATAATAAAGCGTCTCGCTTTGCTCCCTAGCTTGCACGATCGAAGGAGTTACAGAAGTGACAATGGCGCTCGCAATAAAATACCAAATCTCTGATATCCGTGCTGCCACTGAATAAAGTCCAACTTCTTCATTTCCAGCTAATTGACCTACTATAATCTGGTCAATACGCACGTAAACCATAATAGCAAAACTAGAAATTATCAGCGACCAACTTTCCTTTAGTAGACTCTTTGCGCGTTGCCAACTTACCCTCCATTCTAGAAGAGTTTTTCCCTTTGCTTTATAAGCGATCGCTAAACCCACCGCACCCAAAAGGCTCTCTGCCAATACCGCCCAGGCAAAGGCAATCAGAGGAGCCTGCATTTGAATCAAAGCAATTCTGAGCGAAGTGGTGAGTAGGAAAGCGGTATTTCTAGCAACGACAGTATACTTTGACTTAACCTGGGACTGGAACCAAAATTCGATGGTATTAAAGGCATTAAAAATTGTTCCGCCTGCCATAATACCAGCCAACCATAGAGTCAGTTGTTCTTTAGGGTTTAGCAGAAAAACCGTTCCAACCGTAACTAATACTGTAACTATGCCACCAATAATTTTGAGAGCAAAGGTAGTACCGAGAGTTTCATTTTTACAAGCTGGATCGCGAACTAGGTCGCGCACCACAATCTGATCCAATCCCAACGTAGCAATAGCACCAAACAACCCAGCAAAGGCTCCTGCATAGTTGAAAAGACCAAACTGCTCTGGCATCAAATAACGGGCTACCCAAGCGCCGACAATCAGCCCCACACCCATGCGGAGGATGCGATCGGCAAACAGCCAGCCTATATTGCCCATAATCTTGCGAAGCTCAGGGCTAAGCTTTTGAATTGCTGCGGTCAATTTATTAAGCATGGGGCTTTATTACTAGCAAATTTTATGGCAACATTAACTTTAGCAATTCCCAGCCAAGCTCGATAATATCAGTATTTAACTGGATTTGATATAATCTGTTTGTGTTGCCCTATTACAATCAAAATCTCTCGATCGCACTTTGATCGAAACACAGCAATCAACGGGCAAAATCAAAAAATATCACGTATAGCCAGCCTACAGGAATTTTAAAGAAATCATGAATATATCGAAACTTATCCATTGGAGTGTGGCTCCTATATTTATTGGCATTATAGCTGGGTGTGCCGCTAGCAACCAACAGCCTACCCCAAATACAGATAAAGTAGTCGCCTCTACAGCCCCAACTTACTACGCTGCCGGGGGAAGCGGGTATCGCTGGGCTAACGTATCTATAGGAGGAGGTAGCTTTGTCACGGGAGTATACCCCCATCCCCTAGAAAAAGATCTTGTCTACATCAGAACTGACATAGGTGGCTTTTATCGCTGGAATCCAAAAGATAAAACTTGGATTCCATTAAATGACCGTTTTCCCCAGTCTCAACAAACCTACTATGGTGGAGAAGCCCTAGCAGTCGATCCAAATAACCCGAATATTGTTTACATAGCGGCAGGCAAGTACTCCGCATGGCAGCCCAAAGGGTCAATTTTTAAGTCTAGCGATCGCGGCACAACTTGGACAAAGCTTAACATAGACTTAGGGATGGATAGCAACGACGAGCATCGCTGGGCAGGAATGAGATTGGCAGTCAATCCCTCTAATTCCAACATTATATTCTTCGGTTCGCGCCACGATGGGCTGTGGAAGTCGTCAGATGCAGGCGCAACCTGGGCTAAACTTACTTCTTTTTCTGCAAATCTTACACCAAAGATTGGCGTTCTGGGCATCGTATTTGACAAGCAACAGCCCGGTTTAGTTTACGCCAATGTCTTTGGAGACGGAATTTATAAATCTGCTGACACGGGCGTTACTTGGAGCAAAATACAAGGAAGCCCAAATCAAGCGCAGCGAATGGTTGTCGCCAGCAACAAAGTTTTATATGTAACCCATCTGTCTGGAGTTAGCAAATATACCAACGGGACTTGGAGCGATATTACGCCCAATGGCAAGCAAGCTGCCTTCAATGCCTTGGCTGTTAACCCCACCAATCCCAACGATGCCATAGTAGCACTTGGTCAGTCAGTACGTACTAAAATCTACAGAACCTCAGATGGCGGCACCACTTGGACAGAGAAAAACGCATCCATAAAGCACACCGTTCCTTGGTGGGATGACGCCATGTTTTCATTGTGGACTGCTGCGATCGAATTTGACCCAAAAATTCCAGGCAAGGTTTGGCTGACAGACGGGTTTGGCATTTGGCAAACAGACAACATCAACACCGATCGAGTTGCCTGGACTAACTACGAACAAGGACACGAGGAAGTAGTTTCTTTCTCCCTAGCTGCACCGCCAAAAGGCGCTGTGTTGTTAAGCGCTTTAGGCGATGTAGTCGGTTTTCACCACAACAATGGACTTAACGCCTATCCGTCCGCAAGGTTGGAAGGCACTCCCGAATGGCGGGATACCTTTGACATTGCCTACTCCCAAACCAATCCGCTGCGCCTAGTCCGCGTCGGTGGTGCTAGATGGAGTTCCACTTATACAGGTGCAACTTCCACAGATGGCGGGTTGACGTGGCAAAAATTTTCCTCATTTCCAGCGAAAACGATGCCCCTGCGCGTAGCTGTATCGGCAACTAATCCAAATTTATTCGTTGCGATTACCAGCAAAGCACAACCCCTACGTAGTACTGATGGCGGCGCGTCCTGGAAGCCAGTGTCGGGACTGCCAGATGGGCCGGGAGGCCCGTGGTATTGGAGTCAGCCGCTAGCAGCAGACAGAGTAGATGGCAACACCTTTTACTATTACAGCGAGGGCAAACTCTACAGCAGTACTGATGGAGGCGCATCCTTCAGCCTTGCCAACTCCTCGCTTCCTAGTAGCAAGTGGGACTTAAAAATACTAAAAACAGTTGCCAAAAATGAAGTGTGGTTCGGTAATGGCGTCAGCGGTTTGTTTCGCTCAATAGATGGCGGTAAGACTTTTGCTAAACTTTCTTCTGTAGAGAAGGCGCATCTATTTGCATTCGGGAAACCGCCGACGGGAAGTACTACTCCAGCTCTTTATATGTATGGAAAAGTTGCTGGTATGGGAGAGGGAATCTTCCGTTCTCTCGACAGAGGAGAAACCTGGACAAGTATCGGTTCGCCGCAAAATCCTATTGGTAATGAGCCAAATGCGATGGAGGCGAGTTGGCAGCAATTTGGGCTGGTCTTTATCGGCACCAATGGTAGAGGAATTTTTTACGGATCTCCCGACAATTCCAAGGCACTGGCTGGTTTATAAGATTACCCGGTAAGCGCAAATCCTGGCAGTAGTTTGTTATGGAAGTTTTAGGGCCTCAACAGTTTTGGGATTTTCCAGACGGTACTTAGCTTGGGAAACACCTTCTCCAACGACCTTTTTTGCTGCTGTTGCTTGTGGCAATACCGCTGAAACGATGGATTCTGCTGCCATCAAAACTACCGAAACTGCCAAAACGACGAAGGCAGAAGCGGTAAAAAGCAACATTAAGGGTAAAGAAGTTAGTTTATTTGTGCCTGCTTTCATCTTTCTTCCCCCGTGGAGACCCCCACCATAGCTGTAAAGAGCTTGGTGGTGGGAGGAAACGGGGGGCATGGTCTATGCTGCATAACATATTTCTCGTAGAGAGTAGAAAACCTTTGCGCCCCAAAAGTGGTAGTTCTTTCTGGCATCCCCTGCTGGCATTACAGGATTGAGGCTACCGATACTGTGACCCGCCGCTCCTCAGAGGAGCCGCTTCGCTAACGGTGGGGCGTTTAATTGTGGGGATTACTCCCCCTCCCATTGCTGGGGTAATGTTCGCCTCGACAATGTTAGTGGTCGGTACTATCCAAGCGGTCAACTAGGGCTATCTTTCAAGCCCCCGTTATAGTCGGTACTCCGAAACACACGGTGGGTTGTTGACTCCCAGTCTCCTGCTTTTAGTCTCTTTACTTCTCCAGGATATTAGACGGTATTTAGGATTGCATCAGTGGGTTTTGGTAACTTATGGACGATCGACAGTAAGCTCAGCCATCAGAGAAAATACGAAAGCGTACTGGTATCTTCCAGTACGCCATTGTTAACAGGGGTCAGTATCGTTAAAGGGTAAATCCCGCTTAAGGCTTTGTTTACAGGACTATAGTGCTGCTAAAGAAGGGTTGAAAAACTAGCAAGACATAGCTTATACGGATAGTGACATGACCCCGGCCTAAAGGCACGGGGCTTCTAAGAATCACTTCAAAGACTTCCTAGTTGCTCCCTTACGGGTTTTCGACTTTGACCTAGACTGAGACATCTCAATCCCCAGTAAACCGTCTGCATAGGCGTTTTCAATTCCCGACTGCCCATCGGTACTAATTAACTCTATTCCCCTATTTCTAATTACAATTCCACTTGCCACATCCCTATCAGCAATGAATCCACACCCTTGGCAATGATGTACTCTGACGCTCAAATTCTTTTTAACAGTTGCGCCACACTCAGGACATTCTTGCGAAGTCCCCCTAGCGCTAACTTCCCCAAAGAATTTACCGCGCTTCCAGCACACATACTTGGTGATAGTTCGGAATTGTCCAAAACCAGCATCAAGCATCTGTAACCCGTGCATCCCCTTAGCCAAAGTCCGGTAATCCAAATCTTCCATGAAGACCATATCACCAGCATCGCAAAGGGCGTGAGCTTGATTAAAGTGGAAATCCTTGCGGGTATTATCAATCGTGTGGTGAAGTCTAGCAACTTTAATGCGTTGTTTCCCGTAATTCTTAGACCGCTTCTTTTTCCTAGAAAGTCTGCGTTGTAGCAATTTCAGCTTACTTTGCATCACTTTCAAGAACTTAGGCGACTTTACAAGAACACCGTCGCTAGTTGCCAAAAACTTTTCAAGTCCAACGTCTACCCCAATTGGATGACCATGTGGCATAGGATTGGGTACGTTAACATCACATTGGATATTGATGTCAGCGTACCATCTATCAGCCTTGTTAATTATCCGAACCTGCTTAACCACAAATCCGCTTGGGATTGGGCGATGCAAGTTAATTGGAATCAGACCCAGTTTGGGCAAGGCGATATGTATCCCCTGCACTGGATTCTGTTTAAATTGGGGAAACAACAAAGACTTGAATTGCCCAAACTTTTTAAATCTAGAGAACCCATGCCCAACTTTTTGAAACCCATCATAAGCTCGGTGCAATTGTTTAATGGCTTGCTGCAAAACTTGGCTTGGTACTTCGCCCAATCGGGGAAATACCTTTTTAGCGTTTGGCAAGGCATTAAGCTGCTTCACTTCGCTAGGGAAAGGACTCTCAGCAGCTATGATGTATTCATGGACAATCGAGCATCTGTCAACCATGCATTTCCGACTATTGCACCAATCCTTAATTTCTCGCAGCCCATAGTTATAGGCAACGCGACAAACATCCATCCACTCAAAGAGTGACTGCTCTTGAGTGATGTTGGGATAGATTCGATAGCGGTAATTCATGGTTAGCATTCCACTATTTTAACATATTTAGTGGCAGATGCAATGCTATTAAATATAAAGCCGTGCTAGAAGCACGGGGTTTTAAACCCAATTCTTCGATAAATAAGCCTTTTAGAAATAATCCTAAAAGGCATACAGGGAAAATAATTCACTCTCTTCGCCTACTTAAAGTTTTACTTCGATATCCACACCTGCTGGCAGATCGAGTTTCATTAAGGCATCAATAGTTTTAGAAGAGGGCTGATAAATGTCGATAATCCGGCGGTGAGTCCGCGTTTCAAAATGTTCCCGCGAATCTTTATCTACGTGAGGGGAACGCAGAAGGCAATAGATTTTCCGGCGCGTTGGGAGGGGAATGGGGCCGATCGCTGTAGCTTGCGTCCGATTGGCTGTATCGACAATCTTCTCGCAAGAAGTATCGAGCAGACGGCGATCGAAAGCCTTAAGACGAATACGAATTTTTTGTTGCTGAAGTGCTGCCATTTTAAATTTTCTAGGTTCTGAGTAGTTGGTAAGGGCAAATGCTAGTGAAATGCCCTTTTAGTGATAGAGAAGGATGCCAAAGGAGCAGAAAGGCATCGGCTTTCTGCTCCTTATTTATTTGGAGACGCTTCTACTTCAGGATTTTAGAAACGACACCCGCACCGATCGTGCGACCGCCTTCGCGAATGGCGAAGCGCATACCTTGTTCGATCGCGATCGGGTTAATTAACTCAACCGTCATCTTAATGCGATCGCCCGGCATGATCATCTCCGCCTCAGCGCCATCATCAGATGTGAACGCTTTGATCGTACCTGTTACATCCGTTGTCCGCACATAGAACTGAGGACGATAGCCTGCGAAAAATGGAGTCTTCCGACCACCTTCTTTTTCCGTCAGTACATACACTTCCCCTTCAAATTGAGTGTGAGGCTTAATCGTACCCGGCTTGGCTAGCACCATACCGCGCTCGATATCTTCCTTCTTCAGACCCCGAAGCAACAGCCCTACGTTATCTCCTGCCATTCCTTCGTCCAGAGTCTTCTGGAACATTTCCACACCCGTGACAGCCGTGCTGCGAGTATCTCTGATTCCCACCAGCTCGACTGTTTCGCCTACCTTGACTTTACCCCGCTCGATCCGACCAGTGGCGACGGTACCCCGACCCGTGATCGTGAACACATCTTCTACTGCCATCAGGAACGGCTTGTCAATCTCCCGTTCTGGCGTGGGAATGTACGAATCGACAGCATCCATCAGAGCGTAGATTTGATCGACCCACTCATCCTCACCCCGTGGGGTTTTGGGACTTTTCGTCATTTTTTCCAACGCCAACAGTGCCGAACCTGGCACGATGGGAATATTGTCACCATCGAATTCATAAGAACTCAAAAGTTCGCGCACTTCCAAATCCACCAGTTCCAACAATTCTTCGTCATCCACCATGTCTTTCTTATTCAAGAAGACAACTAGGTTGGGGACGCCTACCTGCTTGGCTAGGAGGATATGTTCCCGCGTCTGAGGCATTGGGCCGTCAGCCGCTGACACGACCAGAATGGCTCCGTCCATTTGAGCGGCACCAGTGATCATGTTTTTCACGTAGTCCGCGTGTCCGGGGCAGTCTACGTGGGCATAGTGTCTGCTTTCAGTTTCATACTCAACGTGGGCTGTGTTGATGGTGATCCCCCGCGCTTTTTCTTCAGGAGCAGCATCAATATCAGCATACCCCTTGGCTTTCGCGCGACCGATCGCGGCCAGGGTCATCGTAATTGCTGCCGTTAAGGTTGTTTTGCCGTGGTCAACGTGACCGATCGTGCCGATGTTTACGTGGGGTTTATTCCGTTCAAACTTTGCGCGTGCCATGAATTTAGATGTTCCTTTTCCTTTGATCGATTAGTGATTCGAGATTTCAGATTTTAGATTTTAAACTCCATCAAATCTAAAATCTCAAATCTCAAATCTCAAATCCTTATGCGTTTCCTTTGCTCTTGGCGATGATAGCTTCAGCCACGTTACGCGGCACTTCTTCGTAGTGGCTAAACTCCATCGAGAAGATGCCCCGGCCTTGCGTCTTAGACCGGATATCCGTAGCGTAGCCAAACATTTCTGCCAGCGGCACCTTAGTGGTAACCTTGGCAATTCCCTGTTCGGAGCCCATTCCTTCGATTTGACCGCGACGGGAGTTGAGGTCACCCATTACATCTCCCAAAAAGTTTTCGGGAACTTCTACCTCAACTTTCATCATAGGCTCCAACAGCACTGGCGAAGCCTTCATTACAGCTTCTTTGATTGCCATAGAGCCGGCAATCTTAAAGGCCATTTCTGAGGAGTCTACGTCGTGGTAAGACCCATCTACCAGGGTTGCTCTCAGGTCAATCACCGGATATCCGGCCAAAATCCCTGATTCGCAGCTTTCTTTGATTCCTTCCTCGATCGGTTTGATGTATTCTTTCGGAATTACACCGCCGACAATCTTGGAGACGAATTCAAAGCCGGTACCCGGTTCTCCAGGTTGGATTTCGATCACGGCGTGACCGTACTGACCTTTACCACCGCTTTGACGGATAAATTTACCTTCTGCCCTGACAGATTTGCGTATCGTTTCGCGGTAAGCAACTTGCGGCGGGCCGACATTTGCTTCTACCTTGAATTCGCGCAACATCCGGTCAACCAGAATTTCCAGGTGCAGTTCGCCCATCCCCGCAATCACGGTTTGGTTGGTTTCGGGGTCATTGCGGACGCGGAAGGTGGGGTCTTCTTCCGACAAGGAATTGAGAGCTTTGGAGAGCTTCTCCATATCCTGTTTGGTTTTGGGTTCAACAGCTACGGAGATGACTGGCTCTGGAATGAACAAGGACTCTAGAATCACGGGGGCGTTTTCATCGCAGATGGTATCGCCGGTAATCGTGTCCTTCAGACCAAGCGCAGCGCCTAAATCACCGGCTCGGAGTTCATCCACATCAATCCGTTCGTCCGCCTTCAATACAATCAGCCGAGATACCCGTTCCTTTTTATCTTTGGTTGAGTTAAGGACGTAGCTGCCTTTTTTGAGAACGCCAGAGTAAACCCGAATGAAGGTCAGGCGACCGTAGGGGTCTGCCATGATCTTGAAGGCTAAGGCTGACATCGGCTCGCTATCTGCGGCTTGCCGCAATACTGGGCTGCCATCTAGCAATTGGCCTTGAACGGGAGGAACGTCTATTGGGGCGGGTAGGTAATCAACCACGGCATCCAACAATGGCTGAACGCCTTTGTTTTTGAAGGCAGAACCGCACAGCAGGGGTACGATCGTACCAGCGATCGTACCTTTCCGCAGTGCCGTTTTGATTTCCGCTTCGGTGAATTCTTCGCCTTCTAGGTATTTCTCGGTTAGGACATCATCTGTTTCGGCTACGGCTTCAATTAGCTTGAGCCGGAATTCGTCTGCTTTTTCTTGCAGGTCAGCCGGAATGTCTGTTTCCTCGATTTCTTTTCCTTGATCGTCTTTATAGAACGAGGCTTTCATGCGTACCAAGTCTATGATTCCCTTGAATTCATTTTCTGCCCCTATAGGAAGCTGAATGGGTACTGCATTTGACCTCATGCGATCGACGATCTGGTCGTAAACTTTATAGAAGTTTGCTCCAGTCCGATCCATTTTATTGACGAAGACAATCCGAGGCACGTTATACCGATCTGCCTGCCGCCAAACAGTCTCCGATTGAGGCTGCACTCCACCTACCGAGCAGAATACAGCGATCACCCCATCTAATACCCTCATGGAACGTTCGACTTCAATGGTGAAGTCAACGTGCCCTGGTGTATCGATGATGTTGATTTTATGGTCTTTCCAACTGGTGGTGATTGCGGCAGCAGTAATGGTAATTCCTCGCTCCCGCTCTTGCTCCATCCAGTCAGTTACGGTGGTTCCTTCATGGACTTCTCCAATCTTGTGAACCGTTCCCGAATAGAACAGAATCCGTTCTGTTGTTGTTGTCTTGCCCGCATCAATGTGGGCTGCAATCCCGATGTTGCGTGTTCTTTCAAGCGGGACGATACGTGCCACGGCTACCTCCTTTGGTTATTGCCGTAGATAAAAATTCGTTACTCTCTGTTAAGATTCTATACTTTTCTGATGCCCTCGCGGGTAAATCGGAAATCAATACCGATAATGGGCAAAAGCCTTATTTGCTTCAGCCATCCGGTGAGTTTCTTCCCGTTTGCGAATTGCGCTACCCGTTTCGTTAGCGGCATCCATCAGCTCGTTAGCCAATTTGCTGGCCATTGTTCGTCCGGCTCTCGCCCTAGAAAATTGAATCAACCAGCGTAGGGCTAACGTTGCACCCCTGTCGGCACGGACTTCCATTGGCACTTGGTAGGTCGCACCACCCACCCGGCGAGCTTTCACTTCTACCAAGGGCGTTGCATTGCGGACAGCCCGCTCAAACGTTTCTAGTGCATCTCCACCTGTCCGTTCCTCAATTATCTTAAGGGCATCATAAACAATTCCAGATGCAACGGACTCTTTCCCACTTCTCATTACCCGCCGCATAATCATGGTAACTAGGCGACTGTTATACACTGAGTCGGGTGGTATGGGACGTTTTTGAATGACAGCACGACGAGACATATTAAGCCAATTCCATGAAATTTCAAATGCCGACGCTAATTGCTTAGGCAAAGCTTAGAGTGAGTACATTTTTTGCCTTGGGGCCTCCAAAAGTTGGCAGACGCGGGATTAAAGCGTCTCACGCCTTTGCTTTAGGACGCTTTGTTCCGTATTTAGAACGCCCTTGACGGCGATCTTTTACTCCGGCAGTATCTAAAGTACCGCGAATAATGTGATATCTCACTCCGGGCAAGTCTTTTACGCGACCGCCCCGAATCATCACTACGGAGTGTTCTTGCAAATTATGACCGATGCCCGGAATATAAGATGTCACTTCAAACCCAGAGGTGAGGCGCACTCTGGCTACTTTGCGTAAAGCTGAGTTTGGCTTTTTAGGAGTTGTTGTATAAACTCTTGTACAAACGCCACGGCGCTGCGGGCAACTTTTCAACGCTGGAGATTTGGTTTTCTTGCGCGCTTTTTGCCGTTCATCACGAATTAGTTGTTGGATTGTGGGCATGAACTCTCAATCTACAGTTTTTGGCTGCTTTAAATTAACCACAAATGTAGATTATATCGCTTTTATTTTCTTTGTGTCAACTGCCTAACAAAAAATCATAGGTTAATGCTTTCGGGCCACAAGATTATCTAGGGGCGTTCGCTGTCGCGGCGCGGATGCGCGATTCATTCCGTGAGAAAACTGATGGATGTTTGAGGCGACAGACGATCGCCCGAATTCGAGATACCCTCCCACTATAGATATTCTTCCACAACCGTTGGGAGTCAAACCCATACTAAGCGCGATCGATCGAGAAGGAGTTACCGCAGCCACAGGTTTGAGTCGCATTAGGATTATGAAAGCGAAAACCGCCACCCATAAGATCTTCTGAGTAATCTAAGGTGAGGCCATCCAGGTATGGCAAGCTTTGAGCTTCCACAACCACTTGCAAACCATTGCAATCATAAACCCGATCGCTAGGCGCGATCTGGGTCTTACCCAGATCTGTTTCACCGATCGCATCCTCAAACTCCATTGTATACAACATTCCAGAACAGCCACCGGGCTGAACGCTGAGCCGAAACAGTGCCACTTTCCGCTGTTTTAGCTTGGCTCTGAGCCGTTTTACTTCACTGGCTGCTGATGCGCTGAGATGGATCATTGACTTAAAAAAGAACAAGTCATTGGGCATTGGGTATTGGGAATTTTAGATTTCAGATTTAAAATCTAAAATCTCCTCTGCCCCTAGTTGCGGGCGTAATCGTCTTGAAAACGGACAATATCATCTTCGCCTAGATATTCTCCATTTTGCACCTCAATCAAGATCAGAGAAATAACACCAGGATTTTCCAGCCTGTGATTGGTACACTGGGGAACGTATGTAGACTCATTAGCGGCAAGCAACCGTTCTTCATCTCCACAAGTTACTTTAGCAGTACCTGAAACCACGATCCAGTGTTCGCTGCGGTGATGGTGCATCTGTAAGCTAAGGCGGTGACCGGGCTTGACTTCAATTCGCTTGATCTTGTAACCCCGTCCTTCCTCCAAAGTGGTGAAGGAACCCCAAGGGCGCAGTTCTGTTGCTGCAACTGGGTTTGGTGTTGCTAGGAGGGATGAAGGTAGCACGGTTACTGGAGAAATTTCTTGAGACTGAGGCATGACTTCTTTCCTTGAGTACTGCTCTAGAATTAGTTTTGTGAAGATATCTGAAAATAGAGAAAGACTTTCAACGATCGGCAATGCGGCGAAACCTTAGCTAAACATAACAAAATCTACCTGGCATCTGTCACGGCAAAGTCAGTCAATAGTGGCAATTTATATGAATTCTTCATTTAGGAATTGTTATCTTTAAAAAAACTTTAAATGTCTATGGATTGGGCTGGATAAAAATGCCCAAACCGTTATGAACGCGAGCAGCACTACGAGGGGCTCGATTGATGAGTTGACCGCCAAGGTAAAGACTGGTGGAGCTACCACCATCAAGATTAAGAGCATCTACTGCGCCTATAAGTCTCATCAGTTCGGCCATTTCATTCAAACTAGGGCCGGGGCCGAGCGTGCGGTTGCCTACAGCTACTATCAAAATATTACCTGCGGTAGTTGTGCCGATCGCACTGCGATGAGCCGATTCCTGAATAAAAGAATCGCGGAATTGTTCGGCTTTAGCATCCAGAACAATCTTACCTTTTTGCAGTAAAACTGGCCCCGCGCCTACAATGTGGGGGTAGCGGTCAAACTCAGCTGGAACAGAATAGCTCTCAAGAGTCACAACGGTGCCAATAGCAAGCGCAGAAGTAATAGCAGGCGTTTTTGAGCCCGAATTGTCTCGTAAGACCGCCAGATAGCCATCAGGTGGGATGGGGAAGGACGTTTTACTGGGTATACCATTAGGCAGAGGGGTGTTGCTGAATGCTTCTGCACTGATTACTTGATTGTTTTGAACGGTAATAATAGTTTCGTTCTCGGTAAGGGGATTGTAAGTCGATCCCCACTCGCTGGTATGGAGGGCAAGACCGGATTGCACGTAGCCGCTATTAACAGAAACAATGGGTAAATGCTCGCCAGTTGATGTATTTAAAGTTTCCTGAAGGCCCAGATGTCCGATTTTTACTTCACCCGAATCATTCCAAGCGATCGCACCTCGATTTAAAATCGGACTGGATAGCCAGCGGCCATCTCGACGAATCGCTCCTAACGGCAACTGGGTATTGCGATTAAAAAAGCCAGCATTAATGGCACCTGCGACTTGCCACTGCTTAGCTTGCTCAATTAAAGGGGCAGTTCCCACCAAACTATGACGATTTCCCCAAATCGGTCTTAGCGCCACAGACTGGCGGGGATTGATTTCCAACCATACCACTGGGAAACGAGAAGTGCCCAAACTGAGAATCTGTTGTCTGTAGCGCAGTCCCGGAGCCCAAATAATATCTCGCTCTACCATAGCTTCAGGAGCTATGTCAATAACTAAGCGATAGGGACTCGGTAAACTCCAAACTCGCGGACGCAGACCGGAAGGAACGTCTACTCGGATAGTAGTGCGATTCTGACTTGTTTCAATCTTTAATGGTAGCCCTGGTTTGGGAGGAGCAATGGGTGGTATTGGTGGGTAAGGCGGGGGAAATCCTTGGTTTTCTGGTGCTATTTCTTCAGGAGGTTTGGGATGGTAATGTTCTATCAGGGCTGGAGTAGCTGCTGCATCAATCTGCAAAGTAAATGCTGCACCTTCTTGACTGACTTGCCAAGGAGTTGGACTAGAGAGATCTAGTACGATACGATGTGCTACCGTCTCTTTATCGCTGCCACTTTGTGAGTCCTGTCGAATATCGTTGACTGTAACGGCAGGCGAGTTAATTCGCAGTGTTGTACCATCAACTTTTATCTGCCAACCAGCCTCAAGAGCAAAATCGGTAATATCTAGATAGCGGTATTGGTTTGTTAGCCAAGTAGCGAGAATTAGGGGTGACGCGGCGGGTTCGGAAAACCACTGCACTGGCTGTCTGGTTGAATCCCACGTACTCAGTAATTCGACTCCGATTGTTTGCGTTAACCCCACGTCGGCTACTGCGATGCGAACCTTTTGGCTTCCGCCTACTTGCCACTGGCTCCAGAGTGCGGGCAAAGTCCGACCGTTCAAAGAGACCTCGCTGCCCTGTACGAGCAATTTAGGTTGTGCTGAAGAAGGCTTGGGAACGGCAACGGGCAACTGTTTGCTCAGTATTGTCATTGGTTTTGCCAGTACCAGCTGCTCCTCTTTTTTTAGAGAGGAGATTGCCATCCACAGGGATATGGCGATTATAGACACCATTGCGAGTCTGTAGTGTTTGTGCCTTTGTGGCGATCGTTTGTAGCGCCAAAGCCACCGAGAAAGAGAACGAAAAAGTCGAGTTTTACGGAGCCAAACCATGCTAGGGGCTCTCTTGCTAGGGTCAGAAGGATCTAGAATCAAGGGCTTCGCCGTGAGCGCTCAGCCGAACGGTTTGGTGGAATTACTCCGTTCCCGCCACAAGATTATGTAGGGGCGTTCGCCTTGGCGTGCCGTAGGCATTAGCATTGCGGAATTAACTTTTCGGTTTTGAGTTAAGCTTAATCCCGCAATGCTTCGCCCTCCCACTATACATAGTCTTCCACCGGGAAGGGAGTAAGAACGTCCTAACTGAGGAAAGCGGTTGCCATAATTAAAATTTTCATCTATGCCGACATATTGATGATGCTGTGTCCCTACTAAATATCAAAGAACCATGACCTGATGCGTGATTATTTTTTGAGCTTTGGCCTCATAATGAAGTAGGAAATGCTTTGAATGGTCGAGTAGGGACACGGCATAATTAAAATTTTTATCTATGCCCACATATTGATGATGCCGTGCTACTACTTTCCACTATGGCGACGCAGTTCAGCATCTTACTGCCTAAGATCGCAGTCATGGCACAAAGTCGATCGAACCTGTGGGTGTCAAGGAACTAGAAGTTCTTTCAATCTTCTTGCAGCTACAATAAATTGCGTACCACATTACCTATATAGTTTAAACGAGTTTTTTTGATAGCTAGGGCAACGAAATTTAAAGGTATTAAAAGAAACTCAGTATTAGATTAGAATGGCTGAGTACTATAAAAATATAAAGATATCAGTGGGGAATGGTGGACGGGATTGGTCATTAGTCATCGGTCATTGGTCATTGGTCATTCTCCCACTCCCTTCTTTACTTTTGACTTTTGTACGGGCGGGTTGAGCCACACACATCTCATTACCAACAGAATATTTTACAAAACCCGCCCCTACTGACTTTTGAATGAGTGACTTTTCAATCCCCTTCTTATGATGGATAAAACAAGCGTGTATCAAAACAAACAACAGAACCAGTCGAATCACAATTCAGAAGTGGGGCAGGGGTATGGAGGCCAACGATGGTTGGTAGAAGAACGAGATGCCTGTGGCGTTGGCTTCATCGCCAATAAAGAGGGCGTCTCCAGCCACGAACTGATTGCCAAATCGTTGTCTGCGCTCACTTGTCTGGAACATCGGGGCGGTTGCAGTGCCGATCGCGATTCAGGAGATGGCGCTGGTCTAATGACGGCAATTCCTTGGGAATTGTTGAAGATGTGGTTTGGACAACTCGCTCTTCCTATGCCGGAAACTGACTCTATTGCTGTGGGAATGGTCTTTTTGCCCCAAGATGCGGCAAAAGCGGACGAGTGCAAACAGATGAGTGAGAAGTTATTAACGGCTGAAGGATTGACTCTCTTGGGTTGGCGAGAAGTGCCTGTGCAGCCAGATCTGTTGGGAGTGCAAGCAAGGGAAAATCAACCCCGCATAGAACAGCTATTGGTAAGCAGCGAAAACCTGCGGGGAGATACCTTAGAAAGAAGCTTGTTTATGGTTCGCAAGCGCATTGAAAAAGCCCTAAAAACCGAAAATCAAAAAGGCTCCCTACCGACAGGACCCGGTAGCGATTTTTACATTTGCTCCTTCTCCAGTCGCACGATCGTCTACAAAGGTATGGTGCGATCGGCAGTTTTAGGCGAATTCTACACAGACCTAAAAAATCCCGCCTACAAGAGTAACTTCGCCGTCTATCACCGCCGCTTCAGCACCAATACCATGCCCAAATGGCCCCTAGCCCAGCCGATGCGCTTCTTGGGACACAACGGCGAAATCAATACCCTGTTGGGAAATATCAACTGGATGGTGGCGCGGGAAGCAGACCTGTCCCACGAGGTTTGGGGCGATCGCCTACAAGACCTCAAACCAATTGTCAATCCCGATAACAGCGACTCGGCCACCCTCGACAATGTGCTGGAATTGCTGGTGCAGTCCGGACGATCGCCCTTGGAATCCTTAACGATCGTAGTGCCGGAAGCTTATAAAAACCAGCCGGATTTAGACAAATATCCCGAAATTGTTGATTTTTACGAATATTACAGCGGCATTCAAGAATCTTGGGATGGTCCGGCCTTGCTGGTATTCAGCGACGGCAAAAAAGTAGGCGCAACGCTCGATCGCAATGGCCTCAGACCCGCTCGTTATAGCATCACCCGCGACGGTTATATTGTGGTGGCTTCAGAAGCAGGGGTCGTAGATATCCCCGAAGCAGATGTGGTGGAAAAAGGTCGCCTCGGCCCCGGTCAAGCGATCGCCATTGACCTGGAAGCTGGCGAAATTCTCAAAAACTGGGAGATTAAGCAGCGTATTGCCAAAGAATTGCCCTACGGCGAATGGTTGAAATTGCGTCATTCTCTGCCAGTTCTAGAGTTCACCGAAACCGCGACAATAGAAGCTAGCACCTTGCTCACGGCACAAACTGCTTTCGGCTACACTCTTGAAGATGTGGAAATGATTGTTGAAGAAATGGCATCTAGCGGGAAGGAACCCACCTTCTGCATGGGAGATGACATTCCTTTAGCCGTCCTGTCGCAAAAACCGCATTTACTTTACGATTATTTCAAACAAAGATTTGCTCAAGTAACCAATCCAGCGATCGATCCCCTGCGAGAAAAGCTGGTAATGTCTCTGAGTATGTATTTGGGCGAGAAGGGAAATTTGTTGGCAGCAAAGCCTGAATATGCTCGGTTGCTGAAGCTGGAGTCGCCACTCTTGACGGAAGCTCAATTGGATGCTATCCGCAACCTCGATCCTGAATTTGAAACCGCTACCTTATCTACGCTTTTTGAAATCGCCGCTGGGCCTTCATCTCTGGAAGTTGCAGTCCGCAAACTCTGTGCCGATTCAGCAGAACAAGTCCTAGAGGGCAAAAAAATCTTGATCCTCAGCGATCTGGGTAAGACCCAGATCTGTTTCACAGATCGCACTTCCCCAATCAAGAGTCAAGAGTCCCCAGTCAAGAGTCAAGAGTCCCCACTGGATGAGAATTATACCTACATTCCTCCACTGCTCGCCGTAGGAGCCGTACATCACCATCTGATTCGCGAAGGGCTGCGGATGAGAGCTTCTCTGATTGTCGATACGGCTCAATGCTGGAGTACGCACCATTTTGCCTGTCTAATCGGCTACGGTGCAAGCGCCATCTGTCCGTACCTCGCCCTGGAAACGGTGCGGACTTGGTGGCGCAATCCCAAAACCCAAAGTTTCATGGAACGAGGCAAGATTCCATCTTGTACTTTAGAGAAAGCAGAAGCGAACTATCGCAAAGCCATAGAAGACGGTTTGCTGAAGATTTTGTCGAAGATGGGCATTTCCCTGCTATCAAGTTACCAGGGGGCACAAATTTTTGAAGCGATCGGTATCGGTTCGGACTTGCTGCATTTAGGCTTTGCAGGCACTGCATCTCGCATCGGCGGTCTGACTGTAGCAGAATTAGCCTCAGAAGTAATGTCTTTCCACTCCAAAGCTTTCCCAGAACTGACGGCCAAGAAATTGGAAAACTTCGGTTTCGTTCAGTATCGTCCGGGTGGCGAATACCACATGAACAGCCCGGAAATGGCTAAAGCACTGCATAAAGCTGTGGCTACCTTCAAAAAGCCGGAGAGCGAGAGAGCAGGTAATGAGTTTGAGTCTTCAGTTCCCGGATATGAAGTTTATCAGAAACTGCTACAAAATAGACCAGTAACAGCACTGCGGGATTTGTTGGAATTTAAGAGCGATCGCACACCCATCCCTTTATCGGAAGTAGAGTCCGTCGCCTCCATCGTCAAACGCTTCTGCACCGGGGGAATGTCTCTGGGTGCCTTATCCCCAGAAGCCCACGAAGTATTGGCTCTAGCTATGAACCGTCTCGGCGGTAAGTCGAATTCTGGTGAAGGCGGCGAAGACCCAGTACGCTATAAAATTCTCAATGATGTCGGGTCAGACGGAAAATCTGCCCTGTTTCCCCACCTCAACGGTCTAAAAATGGGCGATACCGCCTCCAGCGCCATCAAGCAGGTAGCGTCCGGTCGTTTTGGGGTGACGCCAGAGTACTTGATGAATGCCAAGCAAATAGAAATCAAGATCGCCCAAGGCGCTAAACCGGGGGAAGGCGGTCAATTGCCAGGGAAGAAGGTGAGCCCCTACATCGCCATGCTAAGGCGATCGAAACCCGGCGTAACTCTAATTTCTCCCCCGCCGCACCACGATATCTACTCGATCGAAGACCTCGCACAACTGATCTTCGATTTGCACCAAATTAATCCCAAAGCACCTGTCTCGGTCAAATTGGTAGCCGAAATTGGCATTGGTACCGTGGCAGCTGGCGTAGCTAAGGCAAATGCCGATATCATTCAGATTTCCGGTCACGACGGAGGCACAGGCGCATCGCCCCTGAGTTCGATCAAGCACGCTGGCTCTCCGTGGGAACTCGGTCTTACCGAAGTACACCGCGTACTGATGGAAAATCAATTGCGCGATCGCGTCCTCCTGCGCGTAGATGGCGGCTTCAAGACCGGCTGGGATGTGCTGATGGGTGCCATGATGGGTGGCGAAGAATACGGTTTCGGCTCCGTAGCCATGATTGCCGAAGGCTGCATCATGGCGCGGATCTGCCATACCAATAACTGCCCAGTGGGAGTGGCGACGCAGCAAGAACAATTGCGGAAGCGCTTTACTGGTATACCGGGGCACGTAGTGAATTTCTTCTACTTCATAGCAGAAGAAGTACGTCAAATCCTCGCCCAGCTGGGTTACCCTTCGTTGCAGGATGTCATCGGTCGGGCCGACTTGTTGAAGGCGCGGGACGATATTAAGTTGAGCAAGACGCGATCGCTCAATCTAGACTGCTTGCTGCAATTACCGGATACGCGAGAAAATCGTACCTGGTTAAACCACGAGGAAGTTCACAGCAACGGCCCAGTCCTGGATGACGAGATATTAAGCGACCCAGAGATACAGCAAGCCATCCTCCAGATGGGGGAAGTGACCAAGACATTTTGTGTATCGAACACAGACCGAACCGTAGGGGCAAGACTTGCAGGCGCGATCTGTTCCACAGATCTGGGTCTTACCCAGATCGCATCTCTTTACGGCAACAACGGCTTTAAAGGCCAGATTTCTCTCAACTTCATCGGTTCCGTCGGTCAAAGCTTTGGTGCTTTCAACCTCCCCGGCATGATTTTGCGTCTGGAAGGCGAAGCCAACGATTATGTAGGCAAAGGTATGCACGGCGGCGAAATTATCATCAAGCCGCAAGCCAATGCTACCTACGACCCAGCACAGAACGTCATCGTTGGCAATACCTGCCTATACGGCGCAACCGGCGGCACCTTGTTTGCCGCCGGTCAAGCAGGAGAACGCTTTGCCGTGCGGAACTCCGCTGGAGTAGCAGTAATAGAAGGCGCAGGCGACCATTGCTGCGAATACATGACCGGCGGCGTTATCGTAGTATTGGGCAAAGTAGGCCGGAATGTCGGCGCTGGCATGACTGGCGGTTTAGCCTACTACCTAGACGAAGATGGCAGCTTCCCGCTTTATGTCAATCCAGAAATTGTCAAGCTGCAACGGGTAGTGACTGCTGCTGGAGAACAGCAATTGAAAGGGCTAATAGAAGCTCATAGCGATCGCACCAGCAGCCAAAAAGCTAAGATTATTCTTGAGAACTGGGCAGAGTTTTTACCGAAATTCTGGCAAGTTGTGCCTCCTTCAGAGGCTGACTCTTTGGAGGCTAATCCGGAAGTTGCTCAAGAAAAAGTTCTCAGTTCGGTTCAGTAAACAGAAGAATTTCAGATTTTAGATTTTCAACCTAAAATCTGAAATTTCACCGTTTCATTTCCGATTTTTCCCTGAAACTGAGTGGTACGTACAAAAGTTTTGGTCTCTGGTTCTGCTTGTGAGATTTCTTGACCTTGTTTGGTATATGTTTTCTCAATATTTTGGTAAGCATACAAATCCAGAGGAAGTGCAACTTTATCCTCTAGTTGAATGTGCGGCAGCACGAAATGAATACTAAAAGCTTTAAACTTATTGAGTTAAATTTAGTCAAATTACCTCTTTTTTCACTCCACCAAGTTGTCAGCTGTCAGGGCTCTAGCATACTTAGGGTGATAACTTTAGCTAATCTATTTGTCGGTTTGGTTGAGCGAAGCGCAACCCAACAACTTAGAGTAATAAGTTGGGTTTCGTTCCTCAACTCAACCTACAACCTTTACGCTACAAGCTATCGCCGTAATTCATAATATTTTACGATCACTTCAATTACGGGAGAGCCATTGTTCATTGTTTATTGTTTATTTTTTATTGTTCATCGACTAAACAACTGACTAATGACTAATAACCAATGACCAATGACTAATGACTAATGACCATCCACCTTTTCCCGGTAAAGACTGACAATCCGAGCCGTAACCTCAGCTACGCTCAGACCATCAGTCAGGATCTCAATAGAATCGGGTGCTTTTTGCAAAGGCGCTACATCCCGGTTGCTATCCTTCCAGTCGCGTAAAACAAGGTTTTGCTCCATCTGCTCCAAACTCAAGTCTGCCTCACCTTGACTTTTGAGTTCCTGCTGACGCCTTTTAGCTCGCTCTTGCACTGAAGCAGTCAAAAAGATTTTGAGTTCTGCATCCGGGAAGACATGAGTGCCAATGTCCCGGCCTTCCACAACAATACCGCCTTTTTCACCCCACAACTGCTGCTGTTTGACTAGCTGGCGGCGGACAGCAGGCTGAGCTGCGATCGCAGAAACGTGGGATGTTACTTCCAGACTGCGAATCGCTTGCGTGACCTCCTGGCTGTTAAGAAAGACGCGGACAGGAGCTTGAGGCTCATCGCTCATCCGCAGTTCAATTTCACACTTGCACACCATTTCTGCGATCGACGGTTCATCCTCAATTGGAATATCAGATTGCAGAACCAGCCAAGTTACAGATCGATACATCGCTCCCGTATCCAGATATAGCAGCCCCAAAGCTTGGGCTACCTGACGAGCTACGGTAGATTTTCCCGCTCCCGCTGGGCCATCAATTGCCACAATAGGCTGACGGTTTCTGAGAAGAATATTATCTATGAGGCGGGTAGAACCCAACCTCGCTGCGATCGCCAAAAGTCCGACCTCCTCAATTTTGTCTAAAGGAATCAGGGTAGTAGGGTCTACCAACTCAACATACTCAGGCTCAATAGCCGGAACCCTTGCCAATTCTAGCTTAGTGACAGCAATTAATTCGTCACTCGATCGCTCACCCGTCAAAAACGCCCGTTCCGCTTGCCGTAAGCTGCGATACAAAACTGACGCTTCCTCCTTCTCCCGCTCCGTCAGATACCGATTGCGAGAACTGAGCGCCAGTCCAGAAGACTCGCGCACCGTCGGACAGGCGACAATTTCCACAGATAAATTTAGATCTGCCACCAGACGCCGGATGATAGCTAATTGCTGAGCGTCCTTCTGACCAAAATAAGCCCTAGTCGGCTGTACCAGGTTCAAGAGTTTCGTCACAATTGTCGCAACTCCTTGAAAGTGGCCGATCCGAGAGCGACCGCACAAAACAGATGTCATCGACTCAGGAGGAACAACCTGAGTGGGGACTGGGGACTGTTGACTAGGAACTCTTAAGAGGGAGAATTTTCTTTCTTTTGACTTTTGACTTTTGACTTTTGACTTTTCTTTCTTCCCCAATCCCATCTCTTCAGCAGTGGGGACAAAAATGGCATCTACCCCAGCTTCTTCACAGAGTTGCCGATCCGGTTCTAATTGGCGGGGATACTTTTGAAAATCTTCAGTTGGTCCAAATTGCAACGGATTAACAAAAATGCTGACAATGACAACAGCATTTTGTTGTCTAGCACGTTCGATCAGCGTCAGATGACCAGCGTGCAAAGCTCCCATCGTAGGAACCAAGCCGACCCCTCGCTCTATCCGATCTCCTCCAAGCTGCCCTATACGCAAATAACAGCGCAGCGCAGCAACGGTAGTAAAAACTAGCACTTTTGTTAATTAGTTGTTAGTCATGGGGTAATTTAAGATTTGAGATTTTAGATTTCAAATTTGTTTTAAATCTGAAATTTAAAATCTTAAATCTGAAATCTGAAATTTCCCCCTTAATTTTCATCGATCGCTACGGTTTGCGGTTTGCCGAGAACTTCTAAACTTACTGTCGCCACCCCAGTTTGCATCATTCCCAGAGTCCGAGCTGCTGCTGCTGAAAGATCGATAATCCGTCTCCCAGAATAAGGCCCACGGTCGTTAATGCGTACCACCACAGAAAGACCGTTATTAAGGTTCGTTACCCGTACTTGGGTTCCAAAAGGTAAAGTACGATGGGCAGCAGTTAGAGCATTTTGGTTGAAAATCTCACCGTTAGCGCTGCGATTGCCATGAAAGCCTGGGCCATACCAGGAAGCCAATCCTTTAAAGCTTGATACCACTGGAATCGCCCTTAAAGTAACTTGTACTGGCTTTGGCGCAGGTATACCGGCAATATACCTCAAGGGTGGAGCGTTGCCCATGAGTCGGCGGAGTCGATTGGTTACTTGGAGGGCATCTTCAGCAAGGTTGTTGGTACTGTCTGGAAGGATGGTGTCTGCATTGATATCGACTAGGTTTTCACCACCTATTTTGATGATGTAGCTTACGCCCGTTTCTCTTGCTTGGGATGTATGGCGACTAGAGGGAATTGCAGACTGAAACTGTTGTTGTCTGTTAAGTCTTGTTGTGGAAGACGGTAGAGTTGTAGAAGCATCGCGAGTTCCATTCCAGGCAACTGTAATGGCATTAGCATCTATATTGTCGCGATTAAACTGATTTAGCCTTGTAGCCACCGCCGTTGCACGCCAAACCGGATCGATCGCGATCTGGCTAGCTGAGGTTGAACTAAGAAAGGTAAGGACGGGGATATCCCGCAAGTAAAGCGTTGCAGCCTGACGACCTGCGAATTCGTGGGGTTTAACCTGGGCGATAGTATCTGCGCCGCCGGGACTTGGCGTTAGCCCAGATCTGGTTTCACCCGATCGATTTGTTTGAAATGTAGGTAAGTTAGCCTTATTTTCCTGGGGATCTGTCTTACTGTTAAGCTTATACTCTGTCCCCATCGTGACTGGATCGACTGGCTTAGCGATCGCCACAAGAGAAGGTAAAGCTTTATGCGTTAAATAGTTGGCTTCAGTTTGTCGCTCAACTGGCTTGGTAGCCTCTGCATGACTGGATGATGCGGTACTAAATGCAGTTGTAAGTAACGCGGCAATAAGGCCACTCCAAAGTTTTAGATTCATAGAGGAAGGGGCTAGGGGCTAGGGACTAGGCGGCTCAGGGCTAGGGGAGAAAAACAAGATTTGAGATTTATTTTTTGAAATTAAATCTAAAATTCTCCTCTGCTCGACGGTAGAATTCCACCCTATAAACTCGTACTCGTTCCGTGTACACTTCTGAATTCGTAACTGCAACAGACTAGCACGAAGTTTTGTGTTTGGGGATCGGTGTCACTCTGTACTGAGCCACAACTTTATCAAAACTTTAAAATTAAATTGAGATAAAAATCCCCTTCTAAGAAGGGTTTAGGGAGATTTTGCCCATAGGGCCTTCCTTTAAACTTTATGAAAACTTTACATAAGCAGTTGCCGATTTATGGGTGGTTGGTTACCGATGTTGGGATTAGATGTCGGTTTAGTGCCTTCCTGTAACTGATAAACCTTCTACGATCAAGGAAGGTGTGTAGCAATTGCCATTCCACTCGGCATCACCTCCCAGTGCAATGACTTGCTTGAGGGCTGTGTAAACGTTACCGGCGGCCATAGTATCTTTCACTCTGCCGACTATTTGACCGCCACTTACCCGGTAGCCCAGATCGATATTGATGGAAAATTCCCCAGAAATCCCGGCACTGCCACCCAGCATTTGATCGACCACCAATCCATCATCCATTTGAGCGATTAAGTCAAGCATTGACCCACTACCGGGTTGAATCAGCAAGTTAAATAAACCTGGGGTGGGATAGCTGCCCAATCCGGGACGAAATCCGTTGCCGGTAGTGCCCGATCCTAAACGCCGACCAGTGGTGGTGTCGGTGTAAAAAAGCTGCAAGATGCCGTTTTTGATAAAAGTCAGGGGTCGGGTGGGAGTGCCTTCATCATCGAAGGGACAGCTAAATGGGCCACGATCGGGCCGTTGTTCGAGAGTCAGGGCTTCGGAAATTACCTTGCAGCTGTGGCGCTCGCTCCAAGGAGAAGCGCCTTCTATGACCATTTTGCCGTTCAAAGCAGCTTGAACGGTGCCCCATAGCATATCGGCGGCTTTGGCGGTGAATAATACCGGCACCCGACCGACGGAAGGTGAAACGTTTTCTTTACACCAATTCAACCGCTGTAAAATTTGTTGCGCCAGTGCTACTGGGTCGAGGCTGTCGCGCTGGGTTTGACCGTCAGCAACACTCAAAAAATCATCGCCTCGCACCCATTCTGCGCCTAGATAGCAGCTGAGGGTAGTATCGGTGTGGTCACAATCGAGTCCTTGGGAATTGACTAGGCGCGTAGTTTCAATTTCGCATTCCCATTCGGCGCTTACCAGGACTTCTGGGTAGGCGTCTCGAATTAGGGCGATCGCTTCTTTTCCCCAAACTACCAGTTGTTCTACTGTTACGGCTTGTCCTACATCGGGATATGTTGCTTTTGTGGCCCCGACCAGTTCTACTGGTTCTGGTTCGTTGAGGTGGGAAAGCGCGATCGCACTTTCCACTAAAGCTTTCGGTTCCACTGGCCCGTAGGCGACTGCCAATCCCGGACAACCATTTTTCCACAGTCGCAGTGCTGTCCCTTCAGCTTGGGCGCTTTCCAGTTGCTTTAGTCGATTTGCTTCAAAAAATACTGGTTTGGAGAGCGACCGCGACTGATAAACTTCAGCTGCTTGAGCCCCCGATCTGGCTGCTAGTTCGAGGAGCTGTTCTGCTAGTGCCTCTGGTTGGAAATCGTCATAACCCATAACGCGATTTTTGATTTAGACTGAAAAATTGAAAATTAAATTTCTTCTTCTCAAATCTAAAGTTACCAAAAAACGAGCTACAGCCCCGTCCTTTTCAGGCTGGGGATGTAAGCGATTTGCGGAGGTCGCGCAACGCAGGCTGGCGAATTTTTTGTCAAGCGATATCATCTTGCAACAGCCAGAATCCGGCAAATGATTCTACTTGAGGATCGGACTGAACAGCTAGAAAATGCACGCTTTGGGCTTTTTGCTTGGCTTCTTCAAATCCTTTGGCTTCGGCAATGGTGGCTGCATCTTTGATATTAGCCAGAATCCAGCGATCGCTAACACCTGTTTCTAATAGCAATCTCGCCTGGGGAATCAGATCGAATTTGAGACAAGCTAGTTCCAAACCGGATATCCACGCAGCTAAAGGTACCGCTCTGGATGAGAAAATTATCAAACCTGGAATGCGGGAATCGGGAGTCACTCCCCGCGCCTGTAAAGGAAAAGCTTCTTTAAAGCTAATGTCCCATTCCGGCATTTCCTCAAATGCCGATGCCTCCAAGGTAACAAACGCCCATTGCTGTCCGATCAAAGCATCGGGTAGGGGTTGGGGTGGCTGACTTTCTATTAGCACAGAGGGATTGGGGCCAACGGGCACAAAGCCGGGATAGTGTGGATATACCTCCTCCATCCGTTCTTTGAGCCACCCGTTGAGGTTAAATGTGCGACGGCTGGGGTAAGCTGGGATACCCAAATCCTCGCAGGCTTTGGTAATCATATTACTCATCTGGACGCGGAAGAAGCGGATTTTTTGGGGGGTTTGCCCAAATTGAGCGATCGCTTCCTCCAAAGCCGTCCGCAACCAAACAGAATTTACCTGCTGATTGGAACAAAACTTAGCATACCGGAACGTGGACTCAGGCGAGTCGCGCACGTCTTGGGGGCTTTCGCAGATCAGCACTTCCCATAATTTTTTCTTGTTATCGTCCAGAATGGGCCTTGAATAATAGTCAAGCTCCCATATTTTTCCCATAAGTTTCTGCGATTTTTATTGAGAGTATCGCCCATTTGGCATGATATCAGGTTATCAGCTTCTGGCTCTGCCTAAATCTGATTATAAGCTTGCCTTATAAGTCGTGCAGCTTTGGAGAGCAAGGCTGTCCCGACTTTAATTTCGGAGGAGATTGGCGATCGCCTCAACCAATTCAACAGGCTCGACTGGCTTAGAAATATGCCTCGCAAACCCTGCTGCCAGAGCCTTTGTGCTGTCTTCTGCCCTAGCATATGCCGTCACGGCAATGGCAGGAATGGCTCTCCCTTGTGAGGACTCTAAGGCTCTGACTCGACGAATGAGACTGTAGCCATCTTCATTTGGCATCCCTAAGTCACTTACCAGCACATCTGGATTCAGCCGTTTGATGAGTTGAAATGCCTCTGCTGCTGATGAGGCTCCGATCGTTTGGGCCCCATACTGTTGGAGCATGAAAACGTGAAGTTCGAGGGTATCAGGCTCATCATCGACTACAAGTATCCGCACGCCATTGAGTTGTAGAGCATTTTCACACGGCTTACTTGGTTCACCCGTCTGCGCCTGCGCCTTCATCAGCGGCAGTTGCACGGTAAAAGTTGCGCCTTTTCCCTCACCCTCGCTTTCTACATAGATAGTGCCGCCGTGCATTTCTACCAGATGTCGTGCGATCGCTAAACCCAATCCCAGTCCGCCATGCCTTCTATTGATTGCGCCATCTGCTTGACGGAAATACTCAAAGACGTGAGGGAGAAATTCTGGATTAATCCCTTTGCCTGTGTCTCTTACTTGAATCTGAGCATAAGATTTTTGAGTTAAGAATTCTCCACTCTCAACTAATGAAAGTTCCACTTCAACGCATCCGCCGGGAGGAGTAAACTTAATCGCGTTGCCCACCAGATTCCACACTATCTGTTGTAAGCGGCTCGCATCGCCTGAAACGAGGAATTTTGGATTTGGTATTTGGGATTTTGGATTAGAGGAAAATCGATCGGATTCTATAGATACTGAGTTTTCAGGTGCATCCTCCAATCCAAAATCCCAAATCGAAAATCTCAAATCGATTGATTTAGCTTCAGCCGCCAAACGTACAGTTTCGATCGCTGATTCAATTGGGAATGTTAAGTTAACTGGGCAGACATTTAAGCTAATTTTGCCCTGCATGATGCGGGAGATGTCGAGTAAATCTTCAATTAGCCTAGTCTGCAACATGGCATTGCGCTCGATCGTTTCTAAAGCTTTGTCAGTCTTCACTTTGTCAAACTGACGGGTTCGCAGGAGCTTTGCCCAACCGAGAATGGGATTGAGAGGCGATCGCAATTCGTGAGACAGGACTGCCAGAAATTCATCTTTGATGCGATTTGCTGATTCCGCTTGGGCGCGTGCAGCTTGCTCTCTAGCCAAAATTTGAGCGCGTTCCGACTCAATCTGTTTAGCAAAAGTGATATCCGTGTGAGCGCCTACCCACTCTCGAATACTGCCATCTTCGGCAACAACTGGTACGCCACGAGCAAAGAAATAGCGGTAACTTCCATCTGCTGTCTGCAACCGATGCTCAATCTCATAGATACTTTTCGTTTCAACTGCATCAGTCCAGCATTTTGCAGTGCAGTCTCTATCCTCTGGATGAATCGCGTTTAGCCAGCCCCATCCTTTAACTTCTGACGCACTTTGTCCTGTCAAACTTCGCCAAGATGGTTGATCGTCAATAATCAGTCCTTCAGCATTTGTTGTCCAGACTGCTTGCGAAGTAGCAATTACCAGAGCGCGATACCGCTCCTCACTTTCGCTTAAAGCTTTTTGTTGAAGGCGCAAGTCTTCAGCCAGTAACTCAGCTTGTTGGCGTGACAATACTAGGTCAGTCACCTCAAATGCAAAGACCAGCACGCCTTCAATTTTGCCATCCACACCGTACTTAGCCTGGTAAACAAAGTTGAAGAAACCCTCGTCAGTCTTTCCGTTACCGCGCCTATCCCACCTGATGGGAAACTCTTGTCCTACAAATGGTATACCAGTAGCAATCACGCCATCCAATATTTCATAAATTACCTGGCTTTCAAGCTCTGGAAACAATTCGCCAAGTGATTTACCGATCAGTTCTTGTTTACCCACAAGTTGATAGTAAAGTGGGTTGGCGAACTCAAAAACAAGTTCAGAACCCTTAGTCCCATTAACGATAGCTATGGATGCTGGAGCCTCCATGAGTAATGAGTGGAGGTAAGTGCGCTGTAGTTCTGCCTCTGCCCTTGCAGCTTGTTCCTGTGCTAGTAGTTGGGCGCGTTCTGCTTCAAGTTGCAGGCGTTCCAGTTCTGTTGTCACGCGGGTAGCAAAGATGGTAAGCAGCGATTCTGCTAGTTGGATATTCTCTAAAGGTTTTTTATCCATCACCCCTAGCAATCCTAGCGGCATTCCTGTAGAGTCAAACAACGGCACAGCAATGTAGCTCTCAATAGACATTTCTCTAAGCAGGTTAGCTTGTGGAAATTGGGATTTAACTTCACGGGGATAGCAACATATCTTACGCTGCTCGATCACATCACTACAAGGTGTATCGCCAAGCGAATAATCAATGTTATCTACTATCTGCCCCTCCACGCAGAGGGCAATAGTTGTGACGGTTTCGCTGTCGTTATCAACTAGCTGACCAATGAAGGCGCTATCAACACCCAAAGCTTTAGTCAGGTGTTGTACCAGCGAGGAGAAAAACGTCTTTCCTATCGCTGCTGAGACTCCCTCAGTTACCTCATGGAGGGCAGCATTGAACTGGATAATTTGGCGAGAAGCTAGGCGTAGTTCTAATTGGTCAACCACCATCGCCGCTAAGTCAGCCAGAGTGGAGCGCTGTTCGGCACTAAAATCGTCGTGCGGCTTGGTGTCCAGAATACAGAGAGTCCCAAGATTAAAGCCATCCTGGGTAATTAGAGGCCCTCCCGCATAAAAGCGAATGCCCGGTTCCGTCAGCGCCGCAGGGATGCAGGCGAAACGAGGATCTTTTCTGGTATCTGGAACTACGAAAACATCATTAGCCAAGACAGCGAAGCTACAAATTGTGTCCTCGCGGCTGATTTCGCGGCCCTCAAAACCGTAGCCGGATTTAAACCAGGCGCGAAATTGGTCAATTAAGGAAACTAGAGCGATCGGTACGTCAAACAGACGCGCTGCTAGAGTAGTGATGCGATCGAAGCTTTCTTCAGGTGGAGTATCGAGAATATTGTATCGACGCAGTGCCTCTAGCCGTTCTACTTCGTTAGGCGGCAGAGTAGCAGTGGTTAAACGAACTGCAAGAGGCACTTCTGACATAGGGTTTTGGTAGGTAAAAAAGTCTTTTATGTAGTTGTACCAGAGAAGCTACTATCATAGCCAGGATTTTTGGTAACTTTGGTAAAGCCGATCGCAACTGTTTTTGCTACGACCTTGCCAAAGGTCTATTAGACTTCTTGCAAAAATCCGAAATTTCGGATAATTTTTAACCACAGATAAACACAGTTGAAAAGATGGATATATTTTCCTTTTGCAAGAGGTCTATTGCCAAGAAAAATGAGCGTTGGAGGATGTCATAAGCTGTGCATCTAATTTTACAGTCAACTTTGATAAGATTCTTGTGGGACGGGCATCCTGCCCGTCCCGAAGTACAATTTAGAAATTTCGTAGGTTGGGTTAAGGTAACGAAACCCAACGCTGAGTTTTGCTTTGTTGGGTTGAGCAGTAGAAATTTCGTAGGTTGGGTTGAGGTAACGAAACCCAACGCTGGGTTTAGCTTTGTTGGGTTTCGAGATCTCGAAACCCAACAAAGCAATTCCTGTTAACCCAACAGTATTGGATCGCTTCCTACGGCACTTCGATCGGAATCAGCGCATTTTCTGGCATATAACTAGAAAAACGCTCGCCCTCCGAAAGAACTAAGATCAGCCTGATCGGATAATCTGGCTCAACGTGCAAATCTGCCCAAGGTATCGCCACCTCCAAACAACTCTGAAGCCCCACTTGAGCGCGAGTAGGAAGAGAATGCCATTGGTGATTCTCGCCTGCTTCCTGAAACCTAAGTGTATTGGTGAGTAAATTAATTCCCAGATGGTGGTGGAACAGATAATTTAAGGGTGGTTCTTCTGGTAGATTTATTAGGGGAATTGGACTGTTTGACATTGTTCGGTCAGGGTAAAACCAGAGCAAATTTAACTCCGGCGGACAACCTTTCCCCGGCAGAACTCCGGTTTGAAAATCCAATCGCAAATAGAAATTGAGGTGATCTACCCCATACCAGATGCGTTGGATGGCACTGCTGCGGTGCATTGTACCCCTAGATCCACCAATTTCGATCAGACCGGCTTTATCCCAGTCTTGCTCATCACCCACTCCATCTATAATCGGATGAATAAAGCTTTCGGGTCTGCGATTGCCCCGCGCTTCATGGACTTCCACTGGTCGGCGTACATTGTCTGGAACTGGTAAATTCAACGCCTGATAGATACCCGCCAAATGTTCGCGGAACAGTTGATCGAAGATGGCATCTTGGTTAGAGGAGTGACCTTCGCCAAACCACCAGAACCAATCCGAACCTTCGGCGGCATATAAAGCTTCCCAGACTTCTGGATTGTTCTCTTCTGTTGCTTCTGGGCGGTCTGCCAGAACTTGCCGTGCTTCTGTAAGCAGATCCCAGGCGCGATTTTTGGCTGGGTCGCCTATCCAAGTAGTAAGACTGCCATCAACCCAGGAACCTGTGTGCAATTGCTCGGCGTTCAGGGTTGCTGTTGCAGGGAATTTGTCGATAAATTCCGAGACGGTTACGAGTTTTATTTCTGAATGGTCGCTGAAAGTCTGATAAAGAGCTTCCAGGAAGGGCTTGCCATCGAGTTGGTAGTGTTCCCAGCAGTTTTCGCCATCGAGGGCAATTGTAACTAGCCAAGGTTCTTGCAAAGCTGTTTCGCCACCAGATTGACGGTGTTTGAGGGAACGGGCGATCGCTTCCAAATGGCCCACCATATCAGATGCTGCCTTCTTCGGTTCCATCGACCCATAAGTAAAACCAATCAAATCCGACAAGCGGTGATCGCGAAATACGATCGCCAATTCACCTGCGGGCGTTTCCAAGCGATAGGGACGGTACAGTAACTCCGGTTCGCCAACATTACCAGAACCATCGCGGTGGAAAAAGTGGTTGATGGTATTGCCCAGCACAGCTTCATCAGAAACTAGCCACTTAAATCCTTGCTTGGCTACGTAGGGCAAAATCTGGGGACTGACTGCCTCTTCCGAGGGCCACAAGCCACGAACCTCGCATCCAAAGCGTTCTGCATAAAAATCCCAGGCTTTTTGTAAGTGCCTGGGGATATCTTCTTCCCACTGGAATCGATGGCGGGGCAGATTCATGTTGGGCACTGCTACCCTTCCCACATCAGTATTGGCTAGCAGGGGCAAGATGGGGTGGGTGTAGGGTGTTGTGGTCACTTCCAACTGCCCGTTCTCCTGCATTTTGCGGTGCTGGGGAACGATTCGGCTGAGGATTTCTCGCTGCTTGGAGTAAATCCGCTGGCGATCGCTTAAACTAAAATCTTTCCCCCGTTCCAGCCAATTGGCAATTTCTGGGTCATCCCAAAACAGCGGATCGAACCAAGCTAAGTTATGCCAAGCTAACAAATCGCTGTAATCTCTGGCCTGCCAATTTTCTCTGCACCACGACCTTCCTTGTTCTTGCCGTTGGGTGTAAAGTTCGGCATAACGGGGATTGGGGTCGATTAGAGTATGGTGGTTGGCATCAAAAAAATGCTCAATGATAAATATCTGCTGTTCTTGGCTTAGCTGTTCTGTCGGCGTCAACGCTACTGCTAGGTAAGGGTCCATCGCCTTGCCAGCGATATAATCTTCCAGTTGCAGAATCAGAGACGGAACTAAATTTACTGTTTGATGCAGCTTGGGATAGCGTTCCAGCAGCAGTACTAAATCTAAGTAATCTTTAGTACCATGCAGCCGCACCCAAGGCAGATGGTATTGGCCCATATTAGGCACCAACGCCGTCGGATCGGCTAGAAAATCTCTACTCCGACTTTTGTACAACGGTTGATGCTGGTGCCAAATGAAGGCGACGTATAGGGGATGAGACATAGGATAAGTAAAAAGTAAAAAGTCAAAAGTCAAAAGGCAAAAGAAACATGAGGGAAAATACTTTTGCCTTTTGCCTTTTGACTTTACATGACCTGCTCGACTTCGGCAATTTCTGGGATTGCTTCGCGCAGGCGGCGCTCAATTCCCATTCTCAGGGTCATTGTCGAGCTGGGGCAAGAACCGCAGGCACCCTGTAGCCGCAGTTTGACGACGGGGCCGTCTAATTCGACCAGTTCGACATTGCCGCCATCGGAAATCAAGTAAGGGCGCATTTCATCCAAAACTTGTTCGACGTTAATAGTTGTAAGTTCCATAGTTAGAAACCTCGTTCGCTTGGAGAATATTTTGTTAAGTAGCCGCTATCGTTGATTCTAGACCACTCAGCGAGAAAAGCTTTCACAGAGATTGCTGACCTGGGAAACCGTTGAGCTACGCAGTTAACGTTTTTAGGTTTAAACTAAACAACTGCTGGTTCGAGCAGCTTTACGTTTGAGTAGTTAAATTCGGTTGTCGTCGGTTGACCTTGCTCCTGCGATCGCACTACCTGATGGGTCATGATGTAGTAGTTGCCAATTTTTTCGTAGGTGTCCTCAAATTCTAGTTGTTTAGTAACTTCATTGGTCTGAGGATTGCGAAAGATGGCATCGTAACGGCTGGAAAGGTAGCCTTCAGAGGTGTTTAGACTTTCGTGGGTGTCGATCGTGAACGCTACACGGCCCATTACTCGGCTTACCTGGCAAATTTCTGTGCCTCTGATCTTGTAGTTCGACCCCATCGCGTCGCCTTTGACGAGAATTTCGATCGCATCTGTGGCGTCTGTTTCACCCAGGCTAAACTGGTTCTTCCCATGAGACTGCTCGAAAGAGCCTCGTTTGCGATGGGTGACGACATCGCGCATTTGGGTATAAATGCTCTGTTGCACTTCTTCGTTTTCTATACCCGTGACTTCTACGGTGAGGTCGCTGTTAATGCGAACTTTGCCGCTGTAAACTTCATCGCCTTGCTTGAGTTCAATATCGGCGCTGTAGCCGGGAAAGTTGGTGTCCCATGTGTAACGGTTTTCGTAAGCGGCTCGAAATAATTGGCTAGCGCTCGTTTGCTCTGTCACAGAATTCTCCTTGATGAAGGTCATCGACCTATATTAGGATAACACAAATCCAAACACAATCTTCGATTCGCGATCGCTCAATTAGAAAGTCGGTTTTATTTATTTGGCTACCAAGATATTGCTATGGTAAAACACCGATTCAGTAATGTTATATGATAGTTATTAGGTACGTTGTTGCGCTTTAGCGCTAAAGCGCAACAACTTACCCATTACCAGCACTAGATAAATTATCTTAGTCAATTATAACCTTAGCAAAATCATCCTAAAGGCGGATGCAATGTTGTAGGTATGAGAAGATGCGATCGCTTCGATTTTAAAGATATTTGTTGGTTGCGTGGATTTTTTTTACCGCAGATGAAGACGGATGAACGCAGATAAACGCAGATGAAGATCTAGATTTATTGTGAGGTTAAAATTCTGTCTAGATATTGCAAAATCGCCACAACTATGACTACACTCAACGCTAAAGCCAGCCAAAAGCTGCTTGCTATTGTGGGAGGTCGATCGATTGCCCAACCACCCAAGGGAGGCCCAACAGCGTATCCAACTGCCCAACAGAGGGAGTTGATGGAAAGGTAGACGCCGCGCAGGGATGCTGGTGCAATGTCGGCGACGAGGGAAGATGCCGACGGTGTGTAAGAGACGGTTGCGATCGCCAATATTCCCATTGCCAATATAGTCCAGTATAGTTGGCCGACGGGGGCGATCGCAGTAGCCCAGATGAAACTAAATCCTACTGCCCACAGTATGGCTGAAACTGTTAAACTCTGCGGATGGCTAAACCGTTTTAAGAAGCGGGCAATTGGTATCAACGTAACAATCGCTATAATCATGTGCCAGGTAAATAAAGCGCTGATAGTTGTGGTGGAAAATCCTACTTTTGAGTTTCCCAGTTGCACAAACTTGCTCAAGTACAAAGGAAGGGTGCTGTGTAGCTGGGAAATGTAAGTTGTGAAGATAATATTGACGGCGATAAAGACTAGGAGACGGCGATCGCTTAGTGCTGTAGTCCATGAAATAGGCAAAAGAAAAAATGCTTTGTTTTTTTCTTTTACTTTTTTATTTTTTATTTCTTCGGGTGGTCGATAAGTTTCTGCAATCGCAAAATAAATTACTCCAAAAAATACAACAAAAGAAATCGCATCAATTATAAACAGAGAGCGATAAGCGCCGGTTGTGCCAATTAATATTCCACCCAGAATAATCCCTACTCCCAAACCGAGATTATCTGCAAATCGCACGATCGCATAAGTTTCTTGACGATGTTCGGGCGCTGTTAAATCTGCTACTAGGGCTTCCGTAGCTGGCCAATACAAACCCATACCGAAGCCCATCAACAAGTTACCCGCAGTAAAGCTGGAAAAATCACTGGTTACCGCTAATACTAAAGATGCGATCGCAGATACAGCTGCGGATAATAACATAGTACGCCGCCGGCCCCAAAACCGAGAGTCCGCAAACGAACCGCCAAGTATACGCCCCAGCACTCCAGAAATAGAAGCGCTACCCAAACCAATACCCACCTGAGTTGCTGATAAATGTACTTGATTAACAAAAAAGATGGGGGCGTAAAAAAGAGTGAAACCACTGCCAAGATCGGAAAGAAATCTCCCCATAGCTAGAATCCAGACTTGAGGATTTAGCTGAGGTAACCAAGATAGCCATTTGGTACGATTTGAAAATTTCATTCAGGCTTTGTCTTTTCTAGAAGTCTGCGTAGGCAGACTTTGTATGTGTAGCCGCGACTTTAGTCGTCAGGCTGATTCCGTATAACTCACTCAAAAATAGTATGGGTGATTGGCATCAGGAACAACAAGCAGATTTAGTTCGTCTAGCTCGGCATTACGCCCAATATGTATTTTGTCTGATGGCACTAAAAAAGTCATCTACTTCGACAGGATATGAGAGTAATTTGGCAGAGGCTTGTAGCAGCTGAGTCAACAGTATTGGGCATTGCTTAGATTGTCCTTGCGATTGAGAGATGCTAGCAAAAAAGACAAGATAGTTACGCATCCATCTTAAGAAGCCGATCGAAGTCGAATAATAGCTACCAAATTCTGATATCCTATTAGGCTACAAGAAGCTCTTTTTTTCACACCTGGATTTATACTGGCATCAAGTCAATGAACTAAAGTCATGAACCGTATTCACCGAACGATCGCAATTTTAGGCATCGCCACTACACTGGGTAGCATCGCACCTGTTCTTCAGGCTCAGTCAAAGCCAAGCCAGTCCCAGTCACCAACGCCAACCGAGGGTCAGTCAAAGCCAACTCGCAGCAACGAGTCAACGCCAACTAACGATCGGCCCAAGCCAACCCAAGATGGGTCAAGAACACCAGCCCCCAGTACACAGTCTACTCCAGCCGATACAGAATCAACACCAAACCAGGCTCAACCAACAACCCCAGCCGGTGGTGAGTCACAACCAAACAACACAGAGTCAACCCCGCCAACTACTCCCACTACTACGCCAACTCCCAGCACAGAGTCAACCCCAGGAACCAATCCCGGAACAGAAATGAGTGCTGTGGACTTGTACAACCGGGGTATAGAAAAGGCTAAGCAAGGCGACTATAAAGGTGCGATCGAGGATTACAATGCGGCTATAAAGCTCAATCCCGAACTCACACAAGCCTACGTTAACCGGGGTTATGCTCGCTATTTCTTAAAGGATTTCCAAGGTGCGATCGATGACAGCACCGAAGCAATTCGGCTCGATCCTAATAATGCCAAAGCGTATATCAATCGGGGTAACGCTCGCGATGACCTTAAACAACATCAGGCAGCAATAGAGGATTACAACCAGGCAGTACGCCTTGACCCAAATGATGATAAAGCTTACTACAACCGAGGTATTGCCTACAACAAACTGCAAAAAAATCAAGAAGCGCTTCAGGATTACGCTCGCGCTATCCAGATCAGGCCCGACTTTGCTGAAGCTTTCTTCAATCGCGGTGTTACTTACTACAGCCTCAAAAATACCCAAGCAGCGCTTAGGGATTTCCAAAAAGCCGCCGATCTTTTTCGAGAACAAGGAAATACACAAGCTCTTCAATCTACACAGGAAGCAATCAGAACCATTCAACAAACCAGAACTTGAATAAGGAATTAAAAAAAGCAGAAAACCCTTCTGTTTTTCTGCTTCGATTTGGATATTTAGAACTTACACAGCTAATTCAAGGATTTCATTGATTATGAGATAAGAGTTTTGAATGAAAAATTTCCTGCTCTTCAAAACTCTTAACTACACCTTGAACAGGCGTAAGGTTTATTTTTAATTCACAAAGCATTTCAGTATAATGTTGCTATGGCAAAATTTTTGTTTGTGACAGATCTAGATAATACCCTTGTGGGCGACGATCGATCTCTGGCAGAACTCAACCAGCAGTTGAGCCAGCATCGCCAAGAACATGGAACAAAAATCGTTTATGCCACAGGTCGTTCTATCATTCTCTATCGAGAACTTTTAACTCAAAAAGAATTGTTGGTGCCAGATGCTCTGATTGCGGCGGTGGGAACCGAAATTTATTACAACGCAAGTGAAAGTGACCCAGATCCAGCTTGGGAAAAACAACTTTCTTCAGGGTGGAACCGCGACGTGGTGGTAGCTACAGGTACTAATTTTGTGGATCTTTTACCTCAACCAGCATCCGAACAGCGACCTTTCAAAGTTAGTTATTTTTTGACAGAACAAGCAGCCGAAGAAGTTATCCCGCACTTAGAATCTCTGCTTAAAGAACAGGGAATATACGCTCAGTTAATCTACAGTGGCGGCAAAGATTTAGATATTTTGCCCAGCCAAAGCAATAAAGGTTTGGCGGTAGAGTTTCTGCGCCAGCACTGGGAAATAGACGCAACGCAGACAGTTGTTTGCGGTGATTCTGGAAACGATATTGCTTTATTTAGTGTGGGGGAACCAAAAGGGATTATTGTAGGAAATGCTCAGCCTGAACTCCTCCAGTGGCTGTCAGCCAATCAGGCCGATTATCGGTATTTGGCAAAGGCTGGTTGTGCTGGTGGGATTTTGGAAGGTTTGTACCATTTCGGCTTTTTGCTATAGTGTTTCCATTTGAGATGTAAACAATGGTAGGTTGGGTTAGACGCGGTAATTAACTTAATAATGCTCACAGATACGTCTTTGACCGCGTCGTCACCCAACATTCAGTATTAAATATGTGTTCACGACTCATTTGAAAACGCTATATGATTAGTTATCTAAAAGGAACGGTAGTAGGTTTTCAGAAAAGTAGTAGCGATCGCGTTACTCTAATTCTGGAAGTTAACCAGATTGGCTACGAACTCCAAATCCCGCCGCGTTTGGCCCAGAATTTGTCCCCAGTGGGAGAAACCGCCCAAGTTTTCACTCACTTGCAAGTGCGGGAAGATCAGATAAGTTTGTATGGTTTTGCCTCAGCCGCCGAGCGAGATTTGTTTCGCCAGCTGGTAAGTGTGAGTGGAATTGGTGCGGCTTTGGCGATCGCACTTTTAGATACCCTGGGATTGCAAGACTTGGTGCAGGCGATCGTTACTGGCAATATCCGCGCCTTAGCCAAAACTCGCGGTGTCGGTAACAAAACAGCCGAACGCATTGCGCTGGAACTAAAAACCAAGCTGGCACAATGGCGACACTTAGCTGGCGTAGCCGGTTCCACCTCAAGTGGCCCAAATCCTGCCATTATCGAAGATGTGGAAATGACGCTACTAGCCTTGGGGTATACCAGCAGCGAGGTAGTGCAGGCCCTCAACGCAGTCAGTCAAGATGGGTTGGTGGCTAAAAGTAAAGAGGCAGAAGATTGGATTCGATCTGCGATCGCTTGGTTGAGCCGTTAATTTAAGTAGTCTATCCAAAGGAATACGACTCGTGAAATCAATAGGGTTTATTCCCTAAGACTTAGAGCAATATAAACAGATTTATTTCTCTAGAACGATACTACAGCAGAGTTAAGAGCGGCAAAATACAAGCGTCGGCTTTTCCTAACCAAAAAATTATATGGCAAGCACAAAAACTGATTCTTCTCAAAAAACAGATAAGACAAGCACAAAAACTGATTCTGACCAAAAAACTCATAAGACAAGCACAAAAACTCATAAGGCTAGTCTGATTGAATTTAATTTATTTGCACCCTATAACGAAGGAGCCGCTTTAATCGGGACTTTTTCTGATTGGAAAGAAATACCGATGGAAAAAGGTGAGGATGGTTATTTCCGCACCCAAGTAGAATTAGAAGATGGAATTTATGAATATAAAATCCGCATTCAATCTAAAAGTTGGTTTAAAGAACCAGATGAATGGGTAGACATCATCGATCCTTATGCAACAAATGTTGATGAGAGCAAAGGAGTCGGTACCGTAACAATTAAAGACGGCAAACGAGTTGTCGATACATATATTTGGCAACACGACGACAAGCCGCTACCTGCCGATCGCGAATTAGTTATCTACGAACTTCACGTTGCCGACTTCTCCGGCGGCGAACCCGATCGCTACGTTCGCGGTCAATACAAGCACGTTGTAGAAAAGTTAGATTATCTCTGCGAACTTGGTATCAACGCCATTGAATTGATGCCTGTCAAAGAATATCCGGGCGATTATAGTTGGGGTTATAACCCGCGTTATTTCTTTGCCACCGAAACAAGTTACGGCACAACGGACGAATTAAAGCATTTGATTGATGAGTGCCATGCTCGTGGAATTCGCATCATCATGGACGGGATTTATAATCATTCGGAAGCATCTTGTCCTCTTACCCAAATTGACCACGATTATTGGTATTACCACTCTCCCCGCGACCCTGATAATAACTGGGGGCCAGAGTTTAATTACGAACATTACGACGAAAAGCTAGAAGTAAAACCTGCGTGGAAATTTATCGGCGAAACGGTGCGTTTCTGGGTTCGGGAATATCACATTGACGGCATTCGCTTCGACGCAGCGCGGCAAATTGCCAACTACGACTTCATGCACTGGATTGTGGAAGAAGCCAAAAATACGGCTGGGCCGAAGCCGTTTTACAGTATTGCCGAACACATCCCGGAAACTACCAGTATCACCAATTTCGACGGGCCGATGGATGGTTGCTGGCACGACAGTTACCGTTTCTGTCTGATCGAACATATCTGCGGGGATACGTTTGATTTAGAGCGCCTCAAAGATGCGATCGACTGCAAGCGACAAGGCTTCATGGGTGCTACTAATGTAATCAATTACCTGACCAACCACGACCAAAATCGCGTCATGGTGGAATTGGCAAATCGCACCATTTTTGATGGCGAAGCTTTTAAACGTGCCAAGTTGGGAGCGGCCATATTGATGACATCTGTCGGTGTGCCAATGCTTTGGATGGGACAAGAGTTTGGCGAGTACAAACCTAAAACAATCGAGCCAACAAAAATTGAGTGGGCGCTGCTAAGCAATGACCTAAATCGCGGTTTCTTTGAATACTACAAAGGCTTGATTAACCTGCGTAAAAACAATCACGCTCTTTACACTGAGAATATTGATTTTTTCCATGAAAATGAAGAGGCCAAGGTATTAGCATACACCCGCTGGAATGATGAAGGTTCTCGCGTTGTCGTCGTCGCTAATTTTTCAGACAACTATTTAGCTGGTTACACCGTTCCAAACTTCCCTTCGGATGGCACATGGCACGAATGGACTTACGATTACGATGTGGAAGCTGGCAGCGGTCAAATAATGATTGACCTGGCGGAGTACGAAGCAAAGGTATTTGTCTGGCAATAATTTGGAAAAACCCGGTTTCTTAAAGAAACCGGGTTTTTGGCATTAGAGTAGGTGGGTTGAGGTACGAAACCCAACAAATGCGTTGGGTTTCGCTCGCGCTCAACCCAACCTACAAAGAAATGACTGTAGAGACGTTTCATGAAACGTCTCTACAATGTTTAGGCCAAAAATTAAACGGGTAAGAAACCCGAATTTGGTATTACAGTATCGTTCCGATTTCTTTCAGATAAACCCGCGTAAATGGTTCGTTTTCTCCAAGGGTATACTGTTCTATCAAACCCTTATGCCGGATTGAGATGTTATTTCCTTCCTTAACAACTACGGTTGAATCTTCGAGGAGATCCCGCGTCAGCATCATTTCGGTTTCGGTCGGATTATCCAGGACTACAATGTTGCTGCCTTGGTAAAACATTCCATCTTTCTCCAGCACATCTTCTGGATACTCGGCAATTAGCAAATCGAGCTTGGGATTGCGTAACAAATTTTGGACATTGGTGTTGTAATCCTTATTCAAAATCTTCTCCGAACGGTTGACGCAAACTGCTTGACGACAAACAGCACCTATAGTCCAATCGGGGTGTTTCAAAAGAATATGGTCAATAGTTTCCTGAAGTTCCTGAACTGAAATTCGGTTGAAGGCGATCGTTGGTATTCTCGCATCTGCCCCAGACTTAAAGAAGGTTTCCAGAATATGCGACGGCACATCAACGCTTTCACCAACAGCGGGGTTAAGGTGCATAAAAATGCCCGGTGCGGCATTTATTTCGAGAATGCCAAAGTTGCCGGATTTCCAAGATTGAGAGAGAGTTGGAGAAATCGCGTCGATACCCAGGCAAGTGAGTCGAAAATGCTGTGCAATGTCTTGCGCCAAAATGATATTGTCTGGGTGAACAGTGGGCGTTGCATCTATGCTCAAACCTCCCGCTGAGAGATTGGCAACTTTGCGAAGATAAACGATGCGTCCTGTTTCAATTACGCTGTTCAATGATAAGCTTTGTTCGGATAAGAACATTTCCATTGCGTCGTCGGACTGAATCTTACTCATGGCAGAGGTTGGTGTGTCCAAACGTGCGGGTTTGCGATTTTCCCGCTTGATTAATTCAGCAATGGTTGAATAACCGTCACCAGTAACTGATGCTGGACGGCGTTCGGTAGCGGCAACAAATCTGCCGTTGACGCATAACAGGCGGAAATCTGCGCCCTTGATGCTTTTCTCAACGATTATTGCGATCGATTGTTCTTCTGGAATCCCTTTGAGTGCCCTGCTAAAGGCAAATTCTAATTCTTGCGGGTTTTGTACATCAGCTGTCACGCCAATGCCTTTGTGACCCGCTACAGGTTTAACTGCCACCGGGTAGCCAATTCTTTCTGCTACCGCTTTGGCTTCCGTAAGGGAGACAACAACAGCACCCTTTGGTACAGGGAAGCCCAGCGTACTCAAGAAAGCTTTGCAGTCATCTTTGCGGGTGGTAAAATCGGAATCTAAATGGCTATCGCAATCAAATGTTGTTGCTACGCCGCGAATTAGTTTTTTCCCATATCCGTACTGCATTAACCCTTCGTCCCACAAATAAAAGGCGGGAATTTTTTTCTCTTGGGCTGTGCGTAATAAGGCGTAGACTGTCGGGCCACCATAAACGCTGTATCGGAATGTGTCCTGAAGCCTGCTGATGCGATCGTCTAATTCAAAATCTTCGTCTTGAGTAATAGCTTCAAACCAGTCCCAAACGCAATAAACTACGGCTCGGCTGGTACGGAAATGAACTGATTGAGCGGCTATTGTGAAATAATTGGGATGTTGTTTCAAATTCAAGCGGTTGAGGTGCAAACCCATGTCGAGTTTTCCCACTTCCGATACTGTTCGGGCAAATAGATGGGCATAGGATTCGGATGTTTCATCGCGCAGGTGCGGATAGCGATCGCTAATAGCCGAGATATATTCCTCGATGGGCCGAGGCGACAAATGCCCGGTGAGGGCGAAATCAAATACTAGCGCGTTGACGCTGTGGAAATGGGGCCGGGTATGGGCTACCTGCCGGGGATAGTAATCGATCAGCATTTCTCACAGCGCGGACGTTTGGGACGCTTACTTTCAGCATTGGCACAGCAGCCAGCCGTTTTGGGATTCGGTATTGATGAAGATACAGCTGTTGTAGTGCAGGGCGACGAGTTTCAAGTGGTGGGTGAGGGCGCTGTCACCGTTGTCGATGTAGCAGAGATTATCCATATCAATGTGGACGAACTCTTGAAGGATGAGGCTTTGGCAATTTGTGGAGCCAAGCTGCATATTCTTCCACATGGATATCGGTTTAATCTAAAAACACGAAAACCTATCCTTGAGAAAACCGCTCAGAAAGCCGCTTAAGAGCAACTGATTCGAGTTACTTATTAATATTTGTTCAGCGTAAAAGTCCCTAAAGTTAGAGTTTAGGGACTTTTTGTATTACAGCCACAGTCATTTATGTTAGGACAGTATAGAGCTATTCCCCGGAAGGAAGCGACTGTGTTTTTACGGCTGACCTTGCACTTTGCTATAAAGTCTCACAACTCTGAAAGTTTGGTCTGGGGAACCGATTGAATTGGTAGATGCGATCGACCCCAACACATACTCCGAGTCGGCTATGGTATGATAAAAAGCTGCTGAATTAACGTACACACACTGAAACTATGACCCTTACGCAAGAGCGAAAGCACGAGATCATTGACCAGTATCAAATCCATGAGACAGATACTGGTTCGGCAGATGTGCAAATTGCCGTACTGACGGAACGCATTAACCGCCTGAGCGAACACCTCAAAGCCAATCACAAAGACCACGCTTCCCGGCGGGGTTTGTTGAAGCTGATTGGTCAACGCAAGCGCCTGCTGTCCTTTATTTCCAAGGAAAATCCAGAGCGCTATCAAGGGTTAATCGGTCGCCTTGGCATTCGCGGTTAAAGGTTATGGCTTCCGAACCTCAACCCAAAAGCAAAGCTGACGACACTCCAAAGGAGTCTTCCCAAACTAAGGAACGCTTACCCTTTGAACCGAAGAAAAATGCCAAAAAGCCAGCTAAAAACCAACCCGTAACGTCCGTTGCGGATAAAAAGGATAATAAACCGCGATCGGTTTCCCAAAAAGCAATGGCCATTCCAGAAGCAGTCAGCCAGCGCATGATCTCGCGGATGGCACTTTTCTCTGGTATTCCCACTTTTTTGGGGATTGCCACGTTTATTATCAGCTACGTTGTGGTAAGTCATGCCTGGTTCAACCTTCCCAACCCGGTAGTTGTCTTGGTTAGCATCGGCTTTTTCGGTCTGGGTGCTTTAGGATTGACCTATGGCGTCCTCTCTGCATCCTGGGATGAAGAAACATCAGGGAGCAAATTAGGGTGGGAACAATTTACCACCAACTGGGGGCGGATGACGGCAGCTTGGCGATCGAGTAAGCAAAAAAATTAATATTCCTGGTGCCACAATGACGCTAGGCATATTGCCTATGCCAAAAGTGCAAGACGCACGTTGGCTCCATCCAGGCTGATATGAGAACCTATAGGTTAGCTTTTAGCCATTCTGCACGCAAAGAACTTAACAAAGGATTTTCAATATGATCGTGGTCATGAAAATCGGCTCCCCAGAAGTCGAGATTACCCGTCTTACCGAAGAACTCTCCACCTGGGGACTGACGCCAGAAAAAATTGTTGGTAAGCATAAAGTGGTGATTGGTGTAGTCGGCGATACGGCTCACTTAGACCCGCTGCAAATGCAGGAAATTAGCCCCTGGATCGAGCAAGTTCTGCGGGTGGAACAGCCGTTTAAACGAGCTAGCCTGGAGTACCGCCACGGCGAAGCTTCGGAAGTAGTAGTTCCTACTCCCAACGGGCCTGTTTCCATTGGTTTGCACCATCCCCTGGTAGTCGTTGCTGGGCCTTGTTCCGTTGAGAATGAGGAGATGATTGTGGAAACAGCGCGGCGGGTAAAGGCAGCTGGGGCGCAGTTCCTGCGTGGCGGTGCGTATAAGCCTCGTACTTCTCCATACGCCTTCCAAGGTCACGGTGAGAGTGCGTTGGAATTGCTAGCAGCGGCCCGTGAAGCGACAGGTTTGGGGATTATTACAGAATTGATGGATGCCGCAGATTTGGAAGTACTGGGAGAGTATGCAGACGTAATCCAAATTGGAGCCCGCAATATGCAGAATTTCTCTCTGCTTAAAAAAGTGGGGGCGCAGGAAAAGCCGGTTCTTCTGAAGCGGGGGATGGCGGCGACGATCGAAGATTGGTTGATGGCGGCTGAGTATATTCTCGCTGCTGGCAACCAGAATGTGATTTTGTGCGAACGAGGCATTCGCACGTTCGATCGCCAGTACGCACGCAATACGCTCGATTTATCGGCAGTACCCGTCTTGCGGAGTCTCTCCCACTTGCCTATTATGATCGACCCCAGCCACGGCACCGGTCGCGCCGAATACGTCCCTGCAATGGCAATGGCTTCGATCGCAGCTGGTGCAGATTCCTTGATGATTGAAGTTCATCCCAACCCAGCCAAAGCGTTGTCTGATGGCCCTCAATCTCTCACTCCCGAAAGATTCGATCGTTTGATGCAAGAAATGGCTCCGATCGGTAAAGCAATGGAACGCTGGCCTCAAGCTGTTGCCGCCTTAGCATAATGAAATGAGAAAGGCCAGCTAGAAAAGCTGGCCTTTTTTTGCGTTTACAAGGGTAGAAGATTTTTGGTTCATTAGTTCCCCTTTTCGGTAAAGGGGCTTAGTAGAAAGGAAGTGGAATAGAAACGGGCTAACCTCCTGTCGGTTAACCCGTGAGCTTGGGAACGCAACAGAGCAATTATTTTTGCAATACCAACTTGACATTGGCGTTTTGGAGACCGCGCTGCTTCACTTCAGCCAGAGTCTTGTTAACAGCGTACTTCTGATTGATGGAATTGATCAGATCGGTCTGGTTGTGCTTCTTAGCGACACCCCACAGGTCAGCAATCAGGTCGAAAGACCCATCGCTATTGCGAGACCAGCCCAAATCGTATTCGCCTTCCAGAACTGCAACCAAGTCAGCCCGAACTCGTTGGCCGTTGTATCCACGCACATCGGCATTGCTCTTGACGCTGATGCCCAGGTCGCGCAGAGAAGCCTTGAGGATTTCGGATTCAGTGATTTTGGTACGCAGTGTGCTAAAGTGAGACATTCGGATTTCCTCCTAGAGAAGTTACAAACAAACGACAACGTTTTTGTGACGATCTAGCCGCGTATGAGAGCGATCGCGGCATTCTCTTAACCCGCTAGCTTTTGCTAGCCTTTCCTCCTGTTGGGAGCAGGAGAAAGCTTTTAAAACTCCATTCGCTGATATTCGGCGACGGAGGATGCAGCTGGTCTAGCACGCTGTCTGGCCCAATCTCGCAGGGCCGTTACCTGTTCTGTCATTGTTCTAGACAGCGGCTGTGTCGCTTTAATTGCGGCAATAATATCAAGCTGCGTGAATTCTCGTTCTTGAGCAAAGGCTTCGTACATCGAAGCAATTAATCCCTGCTCAATTTCTGCTCCAGAGAAACCATCGGAGACTTTAGCTAATTGTTCTAGGTCGAAGCGAGCTACATCTCGGCGTCGCTTACCTATGTGAATCTTAAAGATCTCCTGGCGTTCTTCTGGAGTAGGCAAATCTACAAAGAAAATCTCATCAAAGCGACCCTTCCTCAAAAATTCCCCAGGTAGGCGTTCCACTCGGTTTGCTGTCGCCATCACAAATACTGGTGAGGTTTTCTCTTGCATCCATGTGAGGAAGGAGCCGAATATGCGGCTAGAAGTGCCTCCATCAGAGTCGGCTGAGCCAGTGCTACCCGCAAAAGCTTTGTCCAACTCATCAATGAATAAGATCACTGGGGAAATAGATTCTGCCGTTTTTAAAGCATTTCTGAGATTGGCCTCTGAGCGACCTACCATTGAGCCGTCATACACGCGGCCCATGTCCAATCGCAAAAGTGGCAGACCCCAAAGGCGGGAAGTTGTCTTAGCAATCAGGGACTTGCCGCAACCGGGTACACCCAGGATTAGCATCCCCTTTGGCTGAGGCAGACCATACTCTCTGGCTCGCTCTGTAAAAGCATTGGAGCGTTGTTTGAGCCATCGTTTTAGCTCTTCTAAACCACCGATCGAATCAATCGTTTCGTCTTCCTCAATATATTCCAGAATACCGTTGCGACGGATTAACTGTTTTTTCTCGGAAAGTATGATGTCTACTTCTGATTCGGTCAGGCGGCCATTGGTGACCTGTGCTTTACGGTACACCTTTTCTGCTTCATCCTTCGTCAGCCCCAGGGCTGCTCTCAGGAGTTTTTCCCGCGCTTCTGTCGTCAGTCTACGCGCACGACTGGGATCTAAATGCTGCGTCAACACCTGATTGAGCTCTGCCATGTCCGGCAGCGCGAAGTCCAGAACTACAACTTCCTTCTCCAGCTCGATCGGAATGGTTTGCACCGGGGACATCAGGATGATGGTTTTTTGGGTGCCTTTGAAGCTGGCGATCGCATCCCTTAACCATCGCGTCGTTGCTGGAGACTCGATAAATGGATGCAGATCCTTGAAGATGAAAATACTAGAATCTCGCTGAGGGTCTTTCTGTCGGTTCATCACCCACTCAATCGCTGCTTCTGGCGAAACGGTATTGTGCTGGGTAACGTGGCGCGGTTGGCCATACTCGACCATTCCGTGAGTCACCGTCCACACAAACACCCGTCGCGGGGGTTTCATTTGAGCGATTGTCGCTATTGCCTGCTCTGCCCGCTCTTCCTCGGATGTCACGAGGTAGATCAGAGGATATTGAGCTTGAATCAGAACGCTGAGTTCTTCTTTCATTTCGCCACGACCTACTATCGACCGAATGGAGACGGTGCAGACCTTGCTAGAATTTTCCTAAAGAGTTGCCTGCTGCGATCGAGTTTGCGACTTTAGCAGGGAACCAACTCTTGCTCTCCCTGTTGATCGGTTCCAGATGTTACTGTCACCTTTTCAACCGAAAGTTCTTCTGCAAGTACACCTGGCTGTTTGTTTAGGGAAACTAAATCTCCCTGTTGGACTACGACGGAACCCTTACACTCCGGACAACTGTAAACTCGATGCGTTTGCCCGTAAGATGCCTCTATCTCGTCTATCACTTCTGGGTGAGTTAGGTAGAAGATAATGGCTCGTTCGGCAATCGATGACATCGGTTCTGAGTCAATTGCGGCTCGAATCTTGAGTTGACGATGCAGCTCTGGTGAAAGATACAACGTAACCTTTTGTTTATCTTGCATATGACTCTTCAGTCGTTCTACCCGGGTATGTATATCACCTTATCGATTAGATAGCCCGCTGTCAAGACATTAAAACGCTTTGACTGCATTATTGTTACATTTGTTTACATTGTGAGATTTGTTTGGATAAAGCTTTTCAAGGAGAGGTAAATTTGTTATATTGGTATTCCTGAGTTACGGCGGTATAGCCAAGTGGTAAGGCAGAGGTCTGCAAAACCTTTATCCCCCAGTTCAAATCTGGGTACCGCCTTTATGTACTGTACATCAGAAGATTCGTCAACCTCTTGGGGATTTCACTCCCGCTTAGGTTCACGAAAAAAATAAGGTGGGTTCCCCCTTGGTCGGAGGTGATTCAGTGGCCACCACTGCGGTAAACCCGCACCCGTATTGCTGGGGGCGCACCTACATTCCTATCCGCAAGGGATAGCAGCTTCGGGGTGGGCGGGTTTTACGTTTGAGGTGGCGCGGGAAGTGCTGAAGACGCTTAAGGAGCAGTATCCGGGGGTTTTGAGCGATCGAGAGCCAAAGCGGTTAATTTTTGTCAAAGAGTTGCAGGAAGGCACGGCTAAGCTGGTAGAGTTCGATGTTGAGAAGGTAGTAGCAGCTTGGGCTGAGGGGAAGTTTGTTGTGCCGGTGTGGTTAGATGTGATTTATGGGCGATCGCGTGAGAGGGTGAGAGGGTGAGGGGGTAGAGTGCGATCGCAAAAAAACCTCAACAACTTCGGCAAAAGCGTCAAATAAATTGTAAACTCAAGGTTTTGAAGCTAGGTAAAGTTGGATGGCGAGACAAAAGAAACCCGACCAAAAACCGATCGCCCAATACGATCACAAAGACAAGCAACGAGTCAATAACCCACCTGTGGGACTTGTTACCCCGGAAACCGATCCCGATGGCGATCGTAAAAATTATAGCTACGATCCGCACCTCGATCCGCAGTTAGTTTGGGCGGGTAAGGCAGAACATACTAATTTTGCAGTACCGACTGTTTCGCTGCACGTTCACGAACGCATCGATCCTCGCACTATTATAGAAGCAGTTCGCAAGCCGAATCAAAGTGAAGGTGTGCAGTTATCTCTGTTTGAGATACCAGAAGAAAATCCTCCCATTCGACAGGCGATCGAGTTTTACAAGCATCAGCATAATTGGAGTAATCGTTTAGTTGCTGGAGACTCGCTGTTAGTGATGAATTCCCTATTAGAAAAAGAGGGAATGGCGGGACAAGTGCAGATGATTTATTTCGATCCGCCCTATGGGATTAAATATGGTTCAAATTTTCAGCCCTTTGTGAATAAGCGCGATGTGAAAGATGGGAAAGATGAGGATTTGACTCAAGAACCAGAAATGATTAAAGCGTTTCGGGATACTTGGGAGTTGGGGATTCATTCTTATTTGACTTATTTAAGAGATAGATTGTTATTGGCGAGGGAGTTATTGTCCGAAAGTGGTAGTATTTTTGTGCAGATTTCTGATGAAAATTTGCATTTAGTTAGAAATTTGATGGATGAGGTTTTTGGGCGGGAAAATTTGGTAAGTATGATTAGTTTTGCCAAAACCAGTGGATTAAGAGGAAGTCTATTGTCTCGAACTTCTGATTACTTAATTTACTATGGAAAGTCTAAGAATAAAATTAAGTACCGACAACTATTTTCAAAAAAAGAACTTGGTGGGGATGGTGGAGGTGAATATAAATATGTAATGTCATCGACTGGCGAAAAACGTTCGATAACTCAAGATGAAATAGACGATTATTCTATACTAGGGAAAGGATCAAAAGTATTTCGTATAGACAACTTAACCAGTCAAGGCAATCCAGTTTTATCTTATGAAATTAACGATAAACAATATTGGGGCGGATTTAAAACTAATCAACAAGGAATGAATAATCTTGAGAAAGCTTCAAGATTGTATACTCGTTCTAATTCACTAGGATACATAAGATATTTAGATGATTTCCCACTATTTGAAATTACTAACTGTTGGACAGATACAGGAATAGCTGGTAGACCTGGTGACAAAATTTATGTCGTTCAAACTTCTCCAATAGTCATACAACGCTGTCTTTTAATGTCAACAGACCCAGGTGATTTAGTCCTGGACATCACCTGCGGTAGCGGCACGACTGCCTATGTTGCCGAACAATGGGGACGCAGATGGATAACCTGCGATACTTCAAGAGTAGCAATAACCCTAGCAAAACAACGGTTAATGACCGCTACCTTTGACTATTACCAATTAGCAATACCACAGGAAGGCGTAGGCAGTGGTTTCAAATACAAAACCGTCCCTCACATCACCCTCGAATCTATCGCCAATAACCCCGAAATCCGGGAAGGCATGAAGCCGATACAAATAGAACAAGCGATTAATAAATACGCCGACCAAGAAACCCTCTACGACCAACCTTTACCCGACAAATCCAAAGTCAGAGTCACAGGCCCATTTACAGTTGAGGCAGTTCCCGCCCCCACAGTAAAACCCATTGATGACATTATCAATCCCCCCGTTGCTGACAATTCAATCACCCGTTCCGGCGAAACATTGCGACAATCAGAATGGCGCGATGAAATGCTAAAAACAGGGATTCGCGGTAAAAACGGACAATACATTTTATTCTCGCGAGTCGAACCTTTACCAGGCACTCGTTGGCTTCATGCCGATGCCGAAACCAAACCTAACCCCCCTCAGTCCCCCCGTGAACAGGGGGAAGAAAATCTCGCTAATACCGTCAAAGAAGCTGCTAGTAATTACGATAAACCCACGCGAGTCGTTATTTCCTTCGGGCAAGAACACGCACCCCTAGAACAACGGCAAGTTACCCAAGCACTTGAAGAAGCACAAACTTTAGTCCCCAAACCCAAATTAATCATCTTTGCCGCCTTCCAATTTGACCCCGAAGCATCCAAAGACATCGACGAAACGAACTGGCCCGGTGTCACACTTCTGAAAGCACAAATGAACGCCGATTTACTAACAGAAGACCTCAAGAAAAAACGCGCTAGTAACGATAGTTTCTGGCTGATGGGTCAACCCGATGTTGCACTGCGCCGCATCGATAAAGGGGAAAATCAAGGTAAGTGGGAAGTCGAAGTTTTTGGCTTCGATTATTATAATACCAAAACCGGAAATATTGAATCTGGCAGCGTCGAAAAAATTGCCGTATGGATGTTAGATATTGACTATGATGGTAGAAGCGTTTTCCCCCGTCAGGTTTTTTTCCCAATGGCAGGGGAAAAAGATGCTTGGTCACGTCTAGCCCGCAATCTTAAAGCCGAAATAGATGAGGATTTAATTGAGTCTTATCAGGGTACTGTTTCCTTGCCTTTTGAAATGGGAGAGTATCAGCGCGTTGCTGTTAAGATTGTGGACGATAGAGGCATTGAAAGTTTGAAGATTATTCGGTTAACCTAAGAAACCCGATTTCTGGATGTGTGCTATAATGGGTTAAAGTTTTTAATTTCAAGAGGATTTAACTATGACTTTGGCTATCAATAAAAAAAATGTAATTTTAGAGAACATCGAAACTCTAACAGTACAACAACAGGATGCAGTTTTAGAATTTATTGAATTTATGCGATATAAAGCCCAAAAGCAGGAGGAACAGGTAGAGGAAAAACAACCAATTTCTGCTTATGAAGCAGCGAAACAGTGGGCGGGATGTGTAGATTTTGGCCCTGGTGATTTAGGGACAAATAAAGAATATTTAAAAGGCATGGGTAAAAAATGAAAAGAAACGTATTACTAGATACAGGGGTGTTAGTGACATTTATTAATAAAAGAGAAAAACTACATCCCTGGACAAATGAACAATGGAAAAAGATTGAACCGCCTTTATTAACTTGTGAAGCGGTAATAACTGAGGCTTGTTTTCTACTGCAAGATGTCTATGAAGGTGAGGAGGCAGTGATGAATTTAATCAGTCAAAAAATCATTTCAATTCCTTTTCAACTGAATGATGACAGCGAAGCGATTAGAGAATTGATGAAACGGTATCAGAATGTACCGATGTCTTTAGCAGATGCTTGTTTAGTCAGAATGAGTGAGTTAATTTCCGGTAGTTGTGTATTAACATTAGATAGCGATTTTCTCGTTTATCGGAAGCATAAAAATCAGTTGAAACTCTCAGGGCTAAAGCCGCTGAGATTCTTGAAGAGTCCAGAGTCTGAACTTCAAAGGCGCACTCAATTCGCCTCTACTGATTCCGCTTAGATCTAATCCAAGCATCACCGCTACTTTTCTGATTATATTGGCTGCCCCGTTACAATCACAATTGATATATTGATTGTTTCCGGTGCGATATAATC
>Ga0163153_10000456_pt1 | contig 73159 bp, 69 predicted proteins | sample OliLakLV19MP6IB1_FD_148629 | JGI IMG/M metagenome (GOLD analysis project Ga0163153, IMG submission 148629) | Freshwater microbial mat bacterial communities from Lake Vanda, McMurdo Dry Valleys, Antarctica - Oligotrophic Lake LV.19.MP6.IB-1 | ecosystem: Environmental > Aquatic > Freshwater >... | reverse complement strand
GTCCCCGACGGCCCGCCCGCCCGCTTCCGCTGGCGCCGCGTCGCCCACGAGATCGCTCACGCCGAAGGCCCCGAACGCATCGCCATGGAATGGTGGCGCGACGACAAAGGCCGCACCCTCACCCGCGATTACTTCCGCGTCGAAGACCGCGAAGGCCGAAGATTCTGGCTCTACCGCGAAGGCCTCTTCGGTCACGAAACCACGGCACCGAAATGGTACGTACACGGATTATTCGCGTGAAACCCCTCATCCGTCTCGCCGCTGACACGGCGCGCCTCCTTCTCCCGCAAGCGGGCGAAGGGCTAAGAAAAGAGGCAAGCGCTTCTCCCTTTGGGAGAAGCTGGCCCGCCACTTCGGCGGGACTGATGAGGGCCCGCCGAAGCCTTGGCGAAGGCGGGATGAGGGCCCTCCCACATGCCCTACGCTGAACTCGCCACCACCACCAACTTCTCCTTCCTGCGCGGCGGCTCGCACCCGCACGAACTCGTCAGTCGCGCCCACACCCTCGGCCTCACCGCCCTCGGCATCGCCGACCGCAACTCGCTCGCAGGCGTCGTGCGCGCTCACGCCCAGGCCAAAGAGCTGAACGTCAAACTCCTCATCGGCACCCGCCTCGTCTTCAGCGATGGCACACCAGACATTCTCGCCTATCCGCAAGACCGCACAGCCTATGGAAGGCTCTGCCGCCTGCTCACCATCGGCAACAAGCGCGCCGAAAAAGGCGATTGCATTCTCACCCTCGACGACTTGATCGAATTCGCCGGAGGCCTGCAACTCATCGTCGTGCCCCCGCGCCCCAATATCGAAACCGCCAAGCCAACCTTGAAACGCCTGGCAAACCAGCGCGTCTGGCTCGCCGCCTCCATGCTCTATCGCGGCGACGACCAGCGCCACCTGAACCGCATCGCAGCCCTCGCCCGCGAGTGTAACGTGTCCCCCATCGCCATCGGCGACGTGCTCTATCACACGCCCGCGCGCCGCCAGCTTCAAGACGTCCTCACCTGCATCCGCGAACACACCACGCTCGATAACGCAGGCTTGCGCCTCGAAGCCAATGCCGAACGCCACCTCAAGCCCCCCGAAGAAATGGCACGCCTGTTCCGCCGCCTGCCCGAAGCGATTGACGAGACAGTCCGCTTCGCAGACGCATGCCACTTCTCGCTCGACGAACTGCGCTACGAATACCCTGAGGAAACCTGCGAGGGCTACACCACGCCGCAAGACGCCCTCACTGCCTTCACCGAAGAAGGAGCGCGGCAGCGCTACCCGGGCGGCATTCCGGCCAAAGTCCGCCACGCCCTCGACCACGAACTCAAGCTGATCGAAAGCCTGAACTACGCGCCCTACTTCCTCACCGTCTACGACATCGTCCGCTTCGCAAGGCTGCAAGGCATCCTCTGCCAAGGCCGCGGCTCGGCCGCCAACTCCGCCGTCTGTTATTGCCTTCATGTCACCGAAGTTGACCCGAACCAGATCGATCTCCTGTTCGAACGCTTCGTTTCCGCCGAGCGCCGCGAACCGCCCGACATCGATGTCGACTTCGAGCATGAGCGCCGCGAAGAAGTCATCCAGTACATCTATGCCCGTTACGGCCGCCACCGTGCCGGCCTCGCCGCCACAATCATTTGTTACCGCGGCCGCAGTGCCATCCGCGATGTCGGCAAAACCTTCGGCCTCTCCGAAGACACCATCAGCGCCCTCTCCGGAACGCTCTCGGGTTGGACATCATCTGCGCCTGTCGCCGGCCAAGTCCGCAGCATCGGCCTTGATCCAACCGACAAGCGCCTCGCGCTCGCCCTCAGGCTTGCCGACGAACTCGGCGACTTCCCGCGCCATCTCTCCCAGCACGTCGGCGGCTTTGTCATGACCCGCGGCCGCCTCGACGAAGTCATCCCGATCTCCAACGCCGCCATGGAGGACCGCACCGTCGTCGAATGGGACAAGGACGATCTGAACGCGCTCGGGATTCTCAAAGTCGACGTCCTGGCCCTTGGCATGCTCTCCTGCATCCGCAAAGCGCTGCACATGCTTCACGACCATTACGGCCTCACGCCCACGCTGGCAGCGATCCCAAAGGAAGAACCCGAAGTCTACAACATGCTCTGCCGCGCCGACTCGGTCGGCGTCTTCCAGGTCGAAAGCAGGGCCCAGATGTCGATGCTGCCGCGCCTGAAGCCACGCCAACTCTACGACCTCGTCATCGAAGTCGCGATCGTCCGCCCGGGACCAATCCAGGGCGGCATGGTCCATCCCTATCTGCGACGACGCCAGGGCCAGGAGCCCATCGTCTATCCCAAAGCCGAACTCGAAACCGTGCTTGGCAAAACGCTAGGTGTCCCCTTGTTTCAGGAACAGGCCATGCGCATCGCCATGGTAGCCGCAGGCTTCACGGCATCCGAGGCCGACCGCCTGCGCCGCGCCATGGCAACCTTTCGCCGCATGGGCACCATCAACAGCTTCGAGGAAAAATTCATCACGGGCATGATCGCCCGCGGCTACGAACCCGATTTCGCCGAGCGCTGCTTCAAACAGATCCAGGGCTTCGGCGATTACGGCTTCCCCGAAAGCCACGCTGCCAGCTTCGCCCTGCTCGTCTATTACTCGTCATGGATCAAGTGCCACTACCCCGACGTCTTCGCCGCAGCCCTGCTGAACTCCCAACCCATGGGCTTCTACGCCCCCGCCCAACTCGTCCGCGACGCAAGCGAACACGGCGTTGAGATGCGTGCCATCGACATCAACCACTCCCACTGGAACAACACGCTGGAGCCAACCCCCCATCGTCTGCAGCGCCTGACGGCGCGCAGCCACTTCCCCCGCAAGCGGGGGCAGACAGAAATTCTGGTGTCTTCCCCCGTTTACGGGGGAAGTGGCTGCGCAGCGCGAAGCGCTGCTGCAGACGATGGGGGAACCCTCCACCGCCGCCACGCTTCCATGGCCGCCGACATCCGTACCACCCACGCGCTGCGCCTCGGCTTCCGGCAAATCTCTGGCTTCCGCGAAGACGACGCCGCCACGCTCACCACCCACCGCCGCCACGGTTACGACTCCATCCGCGATCTCTGGCTGCGCACCAAACTCGAACCCTCAACCCTCGAACGCCTCGCCGATGCCGACGCCTTCCGCTCGCTCGGCCTCGACCGGCGCGCGGCGCTCTGGGCCATCCGTGGCCTGCGCCGCGCCGGCGACAAGGACGACCTCCCCCTCTTCGCCAGCGCCGCCGCGCGAGAAATCGAACCGGACTTCGCGTTACCCGCCATGCCGCTGGGCGAACATATTGTTGAAGACTACCGCCATCTGCATTTGTCGCTGAAGGCCCATCCCGTCTCATTCTTGCGTTACGAACTGAACCGCCGCAAGGTGACCCCGAATGATGATCTCTTCCAGGCAAAGCCCGGCCGAACCGTGCAGGTCGCAGGCCTCGTCCTCGTCCGCCAGCGGCCGGGCACTGCCTCAGGCGTCATTTTCATGACCCTCGAAGACGAAGGCGGCATCGCCAACATCGTCGTCTGGCCAAGGACGTTTGAACACTATCGCCCGCAGGTGCTCGGCGCGCGGTTTGCGCTGGTCCGCGGCGAACTGCAAAGCGAAAGCAACGTCATCCACATCATCGCCGATCACATCGAAGACCTGACCCCGCTCCTCGACGAACTCTCAAGCGACACGACACCGGCATCCGCCGGCACCTCCACCGGCACCAACCTCTACAAACACCCCCGCGACGTCCGCACCGTGCTGCCGAAAGGAAGAAATTTTCATTGAAATTCGACACAATATCTTTTATATTGTTCACATGGCGGACCGAGAAAACTCAGACACAAAATCAATGAGCGTGAACGTACGCATCAGCGGCGCGCTCAGGGAACACGTCGAACGCACGACGTCCGAAGGCGACTATGAAAGCGTCAGCGAATATGTCCGCGACCTCATCCGCAAGGACAAAACAAGACGGGAAGAGCAAGCCTTCCAGTCGGTAAAGGCCAAATTGAAAGCGGCCTTCGCCGAACCCAGATCGAACTATGAAGACGTGTCAGCAGCAGACATAAAGGCGCTGGCAAAAAAGCGTTCCAAAAAATGAACACTTGGCTTCTGTCGAAAGGCACCAAGGCTGCCCTCGTCGACATCTACGATTACACAAGTGACAAATGGGGTGCCAGACAGGCCGGCAACTACCTCAACGGCATGCTCGAAAGCTTCAAGAAAATCTGCAACCGGAAAACACTCTGGCGTCCAATCCCGGATGAATTCGAAACCAAAGGCTTCGTCACGCGGTACAAGCAACACTACATATATTGGAAACAGTTTCCTGATGGCGGCATTGGCATCGTTGCAATCCTTCACGTCTCCATGATGCAAGGAGAACGGCTTACGAAGGCCTTCGACTTGCTGGAAAGCGAATAGCCGATCTACCCCCGCCCGCGCTTGGCTCGCGTCGGCAACACCAGCCGCTCAATCCAGTTCTTCAGCTCGCGCGTGCGCATCTCGAAATCCGACACCGCGCTGCTCAAACCATGCCGCCACGCAAGAGAACTGTCCCCTGGATTTTTCTCCAACGCATCAAGTTCCGCCAGAAAACCCGAATGATCCGCGTCACCCTTGAACAGACCCTGCTCAACCATCGATGGCTTGAGCCGCAACATCACCGCCGCGATATCGGCAAAAGAATACTCCGGATGATACTGCACCCCCCAGAACGTACAGCGCCGGGTTTTGATTTCCGCTGCCTGCACTGCACTCCACGCGTTCGTCGCCAAAATCGTGGTGCCGCGCGCCGTTTCCTCGACCTCATCCAGATGCACCGTAATCGCGTCGAACACCGGCCCCTTGTCCCAATAAAGGTCGTGTTCCTCACCCGCTTCCGTCAGCAAGATGCCGCGCGCAAATCCGATCTCGCGTCCGCGCGGATTGCGCCGCACCGTGCCACCGGCGGCAACCGTTCCCACTTGCAAACCCCAACACGAGCCAAACACCGGTGTCTCGGTTTCAAACGCCACCCGCACCAGATCCACCTGGCGCATGATCGAGGGGCCCAGATCGTAGATGTTCAGTGACGAGCCGGTAATCGCGATACCGTCATAGCCTTCAATCGCCATGCGGTCGGGAAGCGTGGCGCCACTGTCGGCCGGAAAACAAACATCAACCCGCGCGCCGGGGCAAAGCTTCCGCAACAAATCCCCATAGCTATCGCTCGCCACATGCCCACCAACGGCCACATGCCGCGCGCGCGCCTCGGACGTATTGCCTTCAACCACCAACAAACGGGGACCTGTCATCTCAACTCACCTGAAAGAGCCATATCAAAAATGCGCCGCGCACCCTTTACATCCAACGCCACCGGATTGCCGCCCGCCGTCGGATCGACAATCGCCATTTCCGCGATCAATCCCGCTTTTTCATCGCCGACTTTCAAACCGGCCAGCGTGTGCGGAATGCCAATCTCTTTGCGTAAATCCAGAACAAACGTCTGGAACGCATCGAACGAAGAAGCCAATCCCAGATAGGCCGCAAGCCGCACAATCTTTACTTCAATCCCCACCCGGTTGAACGCCAGCACATAAGGCATGAATACAGCATTGGTCAGTCCATGATGCGTATCATAAAGCGCGCCGATCGGATGCGACAACGCATGAATGGCACCAAGCCCCTTCTGAAATGCCGTCGCCCCCATCGCGGCTGCTGCCATCATGTTCCCACGCGCTTCAAGATCGCCACCGGTTTTCACCGCGCGAACAAGATTCTCTTTCACGAGCCTCATGCCCTCAACCGCAACGCCGTCGGCAAGCGGATGAAATCCCGGCGCGCAATAGGCCTCAAGGCAATGCGCAAACGCATCCATGCCCGTCGCCGCCGTCAGATGCGCCGGCAACCCGACGGTCAAAGCCGGGTCGCAAATCGTCACCACCGGCATCATTTTCGGATGAAAGATCACCTTCTTCGTGTGCGTCGCCTCTTGCGTGATCACACCGGCGCGCCCGACCTCAGACCCTGTCCCCGAAGTCGTCGGCACCGCAATCACCGGCGCGATCCCCTTCGGGTCGGCGCGCGTGTACCAGTCGCCAATATCTTCAAAATCCCACATTGGCCGCGTCTGACCGGCCATGAAGGCAATCACCTTGCCAACGTCCAGCGCCGATCCGCCACCCAGCGCCACCACCCCGTCATGCTTGCCCGCCCGCAACACCGCGACCCCATCGGCCACATTGGTTTCAACCGGGTTCGACTTGATCTTTGAAAATAGCGCAGCGCCCAACCCCGCTGCCTTCAGGGACTCAAGGGCCTGGATAACCATCGGCATCAAAGCCAGTCCCGGATCGGTCACCAGCAACGGCCGCGCGATGCCGGTTATCCTGCACGCATCGGCAAGCTCGCTGATCCGCCCCGCGCCAAACCGCACGCTGGTCGGATAATTCCAATTTGCCCGCTGAGTCATCCGCTACACCGCATGCCGCAAATGATAAGACTTCGGCCGCGTCAGCATCTCAAAGCCGATCACTGACAACGATGCCCCACGCCCGGTATCCTTCACCCCGGTCCACGCCAGCGCCGGATCAAGATAATCACAGCGATTCATGAAAACCGTGCCGGTCTCAACGTGATCGCCGATCCGCTCCGCAGCCTCCAGGTCACTGGTCCAGATGCCCGCCGTCAAACCGTAAGGCGAATCGTTCATCAGGCGCACCGCCTCTTCATCGGATGTCACTTTCATGATTCCGACGACCGGACCGAAACTCTCGTCCTTCATCACGCTCATCGAATGATCGACATGGGTCAACACTTGCGGCGCCAGATAAGGTGTCCCCTCACGATTGGCCGCGAACGCTTTCACATCGATATGCGCCTTCGCGCCCTTGGCCAGCGCCTCCGCCGTCTGCCTGCGCACGACATCCGCAAAACGTGTATGCGCCATCGGCCCCAGCGTCGTCGCCTCATCCATCGGATTACCCAGCACATATTTCCGGGTGAGATTGACAAACCCATCCAGGAACTTGTCGTAAACGGCCTCGTGCACATAAATGCGCTCAATTCCGCAACAGCACTGCCCCGAATTGTAAAACGCGCCATCCACCAAATTCTCTATGGCATGGTCAAGCTTCACATCGGCGCGCACATAGGCCGGGTCTTTTCCGCCAAGCTCCAGCCCCATTGTCGTAAATGTCCCTGCCGCGGCACGCTCGATGGCTTTGCCGCCTGCAACCGAACCCGTAAAATTCACATGATTGACGCCCCCTGATGCCAACAAACGCGAAGTCTGCTCGTGGCTGAGAACGACATTCGCAAACAGACCCTCCGGAATCCCTGCAGCCTTCATCGCCTGCTCAAAACGTTCCCCCACCAGAAGCGTTTGCGATGCATGCTTCAGGATCACGGAATTGCCCGCAATCAACGCCGGCGCAATAGTGTTGACCGCCGTCAAATAGGGATAATTCCATGGTGCCACCACCAACACCACGCCCACAGGCGTGCGTTTTATCATGCGCTTGAACCCGGGCTTGGGATCGGCTGGCAAGACCGGCTTCAACGCGTCCTCGGCAATCATCGTCATGTAACGCACGCGTTCCTCAAAGCCGCGAAACTCGCCGCCAAACCGCACCGGCCGTCCCATCTGCAAGGCCAACTCCGGCACAATCTCCTGGTTCATGGCAAGCATCGCATCCATGAACTTCAATACCAGGGTGCAGCGTTCTGCGATCGAAACATGAGCCCAGGCACGCTGTGCCACGTGCGCCGCCCGCAGCGTAAAGGCAATGTGCGCCGGGCTCGCCAACGGTCTGCGCGCCACTTCTTGTCCGTCGATAGGTGAAATGCAAACGATGTCTGTCATACCCAACCTCATATAATCTCAAAATACCGCGCCAGTTCCCAATCGGTGATCGTCTTGCGGAACTCGCGCTCTTCCCATTTGCGAGAGGCCGCATAATGCTCGACAAACGCGTCGCCGAACAGGGCCCGCGCGGGCTTCGATGCCTCCAACCGCTCCGCCGCTTCATACAGTGTCCGCGGCAACGCACGGCTCTTGGGAAATTTTTTCTCGTAGGCACTGCCTTCGATCGCTGCATCCGGTTCGATCTTGTTTTCAATCCCCCACAACCCCGAACCCAGCGCACACGCCATCGCGATGTAGGGATTGATGTCGGCCGCCGCAATCCTGTATTCGACGCGCTGGCTCTTGGGCGAACCCGGAATAACGCGCAACGCGCAAGTCCGGTTTTCAACCCCCCACGTCGCATCCGTCGGTGCCCAGAATCCCGGTATCAGCCGCGTGTAGGAATTGACCGTGCACGCAATCATCGCCAACAACTCTGGCATCAGCTTCTGTTGCCCGCCGACGAACCAGCGCATGGTGTCGGACATCGTGTGTGGCGCCTTCTCGTCATAGAAGGCCGACTTGCCCTTTTTATCGGCAAGCGAAATGTGCAAGTGACCCGACTGCCCAGGTAACTGCCCCGACCACTTTGCCATGAATGTCGCCATCCAGCCGCGCCGCTGAGCAAGCACCTTGCAAAATGTCTTGAACAACGCCGCACGGTCTGCGGCCGCCAGCGCCTCGCAGTACACGAGCGCGGCTTCCAGCACTCCCGGCCCCGTTTCCGTGTGCAAGCCCTCGATCGGAAAATCCATCTCGTTCCCAAGCTTGATCAGGTCCTGATAGAAATCCGAATGCACGGACGATCTCAGCATCGAATAACCGAAATACCCCGGCGTGATATTTTTCAGATTTCGATAATTTTTCTCGCGCACCGAATGCGGTGTTTCATCAAAGACGAAGAACTCAAACTCCGCCGACGCCTGAACCGCAAAACCCATATCCGAAGCGCGTTCAACAATCCGCCGCATCACCCCGCGCGGACAACACGCTTCAGCCGCTCCCTCAAACTCGCCCAGAAACAACAGCATGTCGCCTTCGAACGGCACAGAACGGCAAGTGGCTGGCAGCACCCGCACGTTGGCGTCGGGATATGCGGTGTGCCAACCCGTCAACTTCACGTTGTCATAAAGCTGGTCGTTGGAATCCCACCCCAGCACGACGTCGCAAAAGCCAAATCCTTTGTCGAGCGCCGAGAAAAACTTGTCACGCGCCATATACTTGCCGCGCAAGATGCCGTCCGTGTCGAAAACACCGACCTTCACATGCGAAAGTTTGCGCGCATCCACAATTGCACGGGCGTCAGCAGCGGTTTTAACCTGGCGGGGATCCATGGGCGGCGCGCTCAATTGTTGAGCCCCGAAATAGAAAGGAGGCCGCGCCGAAGCGCAACCTCCCAAATTCATCCGTCCCCCAGTGGATTTAGTGCGTTTTGTAGTCGGACTTGCCTTTGGACATCGCGAACTCTTCCTCAGGCGAAAGCACAAGTTGCGTTCGCCCGAAAACCGCGAAATACACGATCATCAACCCATAATAGGCAGCCGTCAAAAGCACCGGATCCCTGAAGGCCGGATCAGTCACCTGGAACCAGATCGTCACGAGGGCAATCGCCAGCGTCACCAGTGCGCCAGGCACCCCAAGCGGACTTCGATAGGGCCGCTCGATATTTGGCATCTCACTGCGCAGCAGAATGAACGATATCGCCTGCATCACATACGAAATCATCGCGCCAAAAACCGCCATATTAAGCAGCGCCGCCCCGATGAAGGCGCCGCCTTTTTCCTGCCCCCAGATGAACCAGATCACCAGCATCACACCAAGACCCACGATCGTGCCCGCAATCAACGCCACTTGCGGCGTCTGATGCGACCCATGTGTGATCGAAAGGAACCGTGGAAAATATCCAGCCCGTGACAGGGAATAGATCTGGCGTCCATAAGCAAAAATGATGGCGTGAAAACTTGCAACCAGTCCGGCGATGGCAATGAGCGCCAGGATCTTGGCAAGATCATTGCCAAACAGAGTCCGGAACCCCTCCAGCAGCGGCTCGCCCGAGGCCTTGAGACCCCACGAACCTGGCGCTAAACTGGAATTGAGTGTCAGCATTGCAAACGCACTGATAGTCAACGTGAGCATGCCAAACAAAATTCCCTTTGGCATGTCCTTGCGCGGGTCGCGCGATTCTTCCGATGCCAGTGGCAATTGCTCAATTGCCAGATAAAGCCACACGGCAAAAGGCAGCGCCGCCAGCACCCCATGCACCCCGTCCGGGAACCACGGCCCACCGCCTTCCGGCAAATGAATAAGTGCGCCATCCGGCCCGACACCGACATTCATCGCATTGCGCGTAAAATCAATGTTGGGCAGCGCGCTGATATAAAAGAACGCAAGGCAAGCCAGCGCCAGCAGCGTCACAAACATTGTCACCCGGAACGACAGCTCGACTCCGAAAAGATTTGCGCCGACAAATATCGCATAACCCAATATCCAATAGAGTGGCTGCAGCTCAGGTCCGGTTTCCAGGATCGCGCCCATATACGAGCCGATAAAATAGACGACAACCGCCGGCGTCAGCACATACTCAATGTTTTCCGCCACGCCCGTCACAAATCCGCCCCACGGCCCCATCGCCGAACGCGCGAAGGAATAGGCGCCACCCGTATGCGGTAAGGCCGGTGACATTTCCGCCAGCGAATAGGTCAACCCCACATACATAATCGTGATGATCACGGTCGCGGCAAACATCGAGCCCCAGCCAAAGGCAAGTCCGAAATTCCACCCTGAAAAATGCCCCGAAATGACCGCCCCGACCCCTAAGGCCCACAGAGAGAACACGCCCGCATAGCGGCGAAGTTTACGCTGCTCGAAATACTCGGCGCCAACTTTCTCGTATTTAACGCCTTGCGCTGCTGGTTCGGCCATGACGCTTAACTCCCCTCAAGCGATAGTGATTCGCCAAGAATCCCACTGATTGCATGCGAGCGCAACGTGAGCCTTGTTAAGGATTGAACTGATTCGCATGCACTAACCTTCAGAAACCGTATACTGAGCAAACGCAGCATAGAATATAGTGGGGCTCCAGATGACAGACGTAAGCCAACTCGCCGATCTTGCGCTTCGATTGACCGCCGCAACCGTCATCGGTGGCGCGATTGGCCTTAATCGTGACATGCACGGCAAACCAGCAGGCTTGCGCATGCTGGGCTTGGTCGCTTTGGGCGCTGCCATCGCTACTGTTTCAGTCCTCGGAGTCGGTGGCAGCGCGCAATTTCCGGCGGACGCGATCAGCCGGGTCATTCAAGGCGTGTTGGCGGGAGTAGGATTCCTGGGCGCAGGTGTCATCATGCGCGATGAAACAGGCAATGTTCACCGCCTCAACACTGCGGCGTCTGTTTGGGTGACAGCCGCGATCGGCGTAGTCTGTGGGCTCGGTGAATGGTTCGTCGCCATCATCGGCACCGTGCTGGTTCTGCTATTGCTCAGCGTCGGCGCGCGCGTCGACCATCGCTTTTTCGGCAAGCTCGAAAAGGAAACAGATAAAGACGACTGACGCCTATGCCGCCGCAATCGCCCGCGCCGGGATGCCGTAGTATCCGGTCAATTCTTCCGCATCGTGGCCATAGTCGTAGACCAGCTCGTCCCCCGCCTTGATGTCCGTATAGGCGTAGAATTCCATGGTCTGGTCTTTGTAGTTCGATACCAACGACACGTTCTCCGGCAGACCGTGATTGATCAGGCTGCCCAAGCCAAGCACGACGCACAAATCATCGTCTTCATTCCACTGGAACACATACCGACCTACCGACGTTTGGTCGGTGTGGTCCGAGTCGCCTCCGGGTACAAAAATGATGGGATCGGCCATCACCAATTGCCCTTTGGCGATATCGCGTGCGGCGAAAACGCACCGCCCTTTACCCGGTATAACGCGTACTTCAAGATTGGAATGCACGTGTTGCACGAACCCTCACTAAGAATTTCGCTGTTTTTAGCGCACGGAACCTACCCAACTCAACGCGCCGATCAAGGGTCTTGTTGCACTCTCCGCAGATGAATTCACGCGAGCGTGACAAGCACCGTGGCAGAAACCCCCATACACTGGTTAAACTGGCTCAAAGCCTGCAGCGTGCGGGCAGCAATTGGGGAACTCCGTTTCATGAAGAGAAGATCATTCCTAAGAGGGGCCGCCGCATCGGCCGCTCTCACCATCTCCACGACAGGACTTTCCATGACCGCATCGGCAAAAGCCACATCACTGGGGCCGCTACTCGACACATGGACCGGGCCGAACGGAGGCATCCCCCGCTTCGACAAAGTCAAAACCGCGGACTTCAAGCCCGCACTGATGAAAGGCATGGACCTCGCCCGCGCCGAGTTTCGCGCTATTACAGACCAAAAATCGGCGGCGACATTCGAGAACACAATTCTGCCCTTCGAAGACTCGGCCCGCCCCTTAAGCCGTGCCGGAAATTTCTTCGGCGTTTACACGTCGAACATGAACGGCAAGGAAATGCAAAAGATCGAAGCCGACATGTCGCCGATCCTTTCGGCGTTCGGCGATGAAGTCATCCAGAACGACGCGCTCTTTCAACGGGTCAAAGCTGTCTACAGCGCTCGCGCCTCGTCGAACCTCAACACTGAGCAGCAGCGCTTGGTCGAGGTCCATTACAACCGCTTCGCCCGCCAAGGTGCGGCCCTCAACAAAGAGCAGAAGGCGCGCCTCAAGGACATCAACACACGGCTCGCGACCTTGTTCACGACCTTCCGTCAGAACCAATTGGCTGATGAAGAAAACTACACCATGACCCTCGACAGCGAGGCCGATCTCGCAGGCCTGCCGGAATCGATCCGCGAAGGCGCCGCCCAAGCCGCCAAGGACCGCAAGCTTCCAGGCAAATGGGTTTTCACCAACACCCGCTCGTCGATGGAACCCTTCCTCGTCTTCTCTGAGCGCCGCGACTTACGCGAGAAGGGCTGGCGCATGTGGATCAATCGCGGCGACAATGAAGGCGCCCATAACAACCGTGCAGGCATCGGCGAAATTCTGAAACTGCGTGCCGAACGCGCGGTGTTGCTGGGCTATCCAACCCATGCCCATTGGATCGTTGACGACAACATGGCCAAAACGCCGGACAACGCGACGAACCTGATGCTGAAAGTGTGGAAAGCAGCCGTTGGCCGCGTCAAGGAAGAAGTCGTCGACATGCAAGCCGTCGCCAACAAGGAAGGCGCAAAGATCACGATCGAACCCTGGGACTATCGCCACTACGCCGAGAAAGTGCGCAAAGCGAAATACGAGATCGATCAAAACGAAGTGAAGCAATACTTCCAGCTCGAAAAAATCCGCGAAGGCATGTTCTGGGCCGCAACCCAGGTCTACGGCCTGGAGTTCGTGAAACTTTCAGGTGTGCCGGTTTTCAACCCGGACATGTCGGTCTACGAAGTTCGCCGCGGCGGTAAGCGCGTCGGACTTTGGTACTTCGATCCCTATGCACGTGCCGGCAAAAGCTCGGGCGCCTGGATGAGCGAATACCGCACCCAGGAACGCTTCAAAGGTGACACAACGCCGATCGTCTCGAACAATTCGAACATGATCAAGGGCAAACCCGGCGAGCCGGTGCTGATTTCGTGGGACGACGCCTCGACCATGTTCCACGAATTCGGGCACGCGCTTCACGGCCTCGTCTCCAACGTCAACTACCCGACGCTTGCCGGCACCAGCGTGAAACGCGACTTCGTCGAGTTCCCAAGCCAAGTGAATGAATACTGGCTCGAGACCCCGGAGGTGTTGAACAAGTTCGCCATCCATTACCAGACCGGCAAACCGATTCCAAAAGAACTGGTCGAAAAAATTACCAGGGCGAACAACTTCAACCAAGGCTTCGAAACGGTTGAATACTTGGCCTCAGCTCTCTACGACATGAAAATCCATCAGGCAGCGACCGTCGATAAAACTATCGACCCTGTCGAATTCGAAAAAGCGACGATGGCCGAAATCGGCTGCCCGAAAGAAATCGTCATGCGTCACCGCCCCACCGCCTTCGGCCACATCTTCTCAGGCGACGGCTACTCGGCGGGCTACTACGTCTACATCTGGGCCGACGCGATGACCGCAGACGTCTATGAAGGCTTCATGGAAAAGGGCGGCCTCTACAACAAAGACGCTTGCAAACTGCTTGAATCCTCGATCATGAGCGTTGGCAACTCCATCCCGCCCGACGAAGCCTTCCGCCGTTTCCGCGGCCGCGACGTCGACACCAACGCCCTCATGCGCGACCGGGGTTTTCCGGTGAGCTGAAGCTACTCCGGCGTCGCGTTGCTAAACAGCGCGACGCCGCCGGCCACGAACCCAAGCCCAAACAAAATCCCGCCGGCAAAAAATCCGAATTCACTTTCGCCTGCATACATGCCGCCAACTCCCACGATCGTCGATGCAACCCAGCACATGCCAGCCAGCGAGGAACCCGCGCGCTGAATGAGCATCCACAGTCCAAGCAAGCAAAGCCCAAGCGAAATAGCCGCGACCCCGACTTGATAGGTGTCGATGCCAAACACCTTCGTGTCGGGCCCAACAATCGAGGCGATACCGGTTGCAGCGATTACGAACGTAAAGAACCCAAAAAATCCCAACCGCTCGCTTGCCGCAAAATAAATGCCCATCAGCCCAAACAACAACGCCACGTCGATTCCGAAATAGAAGACCTCGAGTTTCAACGCCCCCAGACCCCACGTCCCGAACGCCGAAGCGATACGCGCCGCGCCGCCGATAATCGCCGACGCCCCTAACAACCGCACAAGAATACTATCGTTCACGCCCGCTCACCGATCCCATAAAGCTCAGCCACATTATCGTGGCATATCCAGTTGCGTTCCTGCGTGGTCAACGATTTCGCATGCTCGTCCAGCATCGACTGCGACCACGGCCAAGTCGAATCGGAATGCGGAAAATCATTCGCCCACATCAAGCGCCGCACATTGCACAGATCCTTGGTCTTGAACGCCACCCAATCGTCTTGAAATGTCACATAGATGTGGTCGTGAAAATACTCGCTCGGCAAGCGCTTCAACGGTGGCGCCTTCATCCAATAACGATGGCGCTTGTAGGCATGGTCCATGCGGTACATGTAGTGTGGAACCCAGCCCGCATCGGCCTCCACACAAACTATTTTCAATGCCGGATGCCGGTCAAACACGCCCCCGAAAATCAGCGTCCCCATAATGTCCTGGCAACCACGGATAATCGCCAGAAACCCATTAATGCGCGGGCCGCGGGGGTTTTGCGCAAAAGCGCCTGACTTGCTTGTCAGAATGTGAAACGACAACGGCAGTTTCAGCTCAACCGCCGTCTCCCAAACCTTGTCGTAAACCTTGCTGTCATAGTCTTCGACTGCTGGATCACCTGGCATCATGATCCCCCTGAAACCCATCGCATGCGCCGCTTTGAGTTCGCCAACCCCGTCCTCTGGCGTGCGCATGGAAACCTGGGCCATGCCATAGAGCCGCGCCGGTGCCACCGAACAATACTCCAGCAGCCAGCGATTATAGGCTTCAAAACACGCCTTCTTGTAGTCAAAGTCCGGATGATTGCAGATCAGCATGCCGACGGTCGGATAGATGATCTCAGCGCCAATGCCGTCCTTATCCTGGTCGGCGACCCGATACTTCGCATCCCAGCCGCTGCGCCACAAATCCTTGAACAGCACGCCATCGGTTGTAATCGTCGACGGATCCTTTCCCGCCGCCGCAACCAGGCCCATCGGCACCGGCTGATCCAGACCGTCAATAACAAAAATATCTCCCAGACGATCATGCCGCGTCATCTTCGGCGCCCGCTCGCGATACTTCGGATCGATGAAGTCCACATAACAATTGGGCGGTTCGGTGATGTGCGAGTCAGCAGAAATTGGTGTCTTGAACATTGAAAAGTCCTAACGAGGTTTATCGCCAACAATTGTCACCCGTTCCATTCGCCGCACCGCCGGCCAATAGTCCGACACCGCGTAATGCTGTGACGCCCGGTTGTCCCAGAAGGCGATCGAATTCACCTCCCAGCGAAACCGGCACTGGTACTCAGGAATCGCGGCCTGCGCATAAAGATGCGTCAGCAGCGTATCCGACGCCGCCCGCTCCATCCCCACGATGTACTGGGTAAAGGCGGCGTTGACGTAAAGCCCTTTGCGCCCCGTTTCCGGATGCGCGCGCACAACCGGATGCTCGGCCGGTGGATATTTCTTATTGTACTCTTCGATCTCGGATTCACTCTTGCCCTTCTTGCGCAGACCACGGCGAAAATTTTCAAAGTCGTGGATCGCAGACTTCCCCTCGATTTTGGTCTTGACCTCGTCACTCAATCCTTCATACGCGGCGTACATATCGGCGAACAATGTGTCCCCGCCCACTTCGGGCACTTCGAGTGCGCGCAAGATCGAACCCAGTGATGGCTCAAGCCGCCACGTCACGTCGCTGTGCCAAGTGTTTTCTTTGCCCGGTCGCTCGCGATCATGCGTAATGGCAAGCACCTCGGGATATCCGGGCTTTTCCGGGGCAAACGGATGCACCTCGAGTTCGCCAAAATTCCGCGCAAAGGCCAGATGCTGCCCGGTCGTGATATCTTGATCGCGAAAGAACAGGACCTTCCAATCCAGCAATGCAGCTCGAACCTCGCTCAACGTCACTGCATCGAGGGGTTGACGCAAATCAATCCCGTGAATCTCAGCGCCAATGGTGGGCGTCAGCGGCCTCACCTCAAGAACCGCCATTTCGGCCTTTCGTTGGGTCTGTGGAGTCATATCTGCGCCTCTCCTCTTGCGCCGCCAAGTTGGTCCCTGTTACCTCGCCTGTCAACGCTGCCCGGAAATGCCCAAGAAATGTCAGGACGCCAAATGACAGATTCCTTCATCGAAGTAGCCCGTGATGGCGCCATAGCCACCCTCACCATTAACCGCCCCGAAAAGCGCAATGCCATCACCAACGAAATGATGGAAGAGGTTGAGCGCACCGCCAAAAACTTCGCCAAGGACGAGAAAACCCGCGCCATCATCGTTCGCGCCGAAGGCCGGGACTTCTCCGTCGGCGCCGACCTCAGCCAGTCGCGCTTTCAAGGTGACCCGCAATCCATACTCATGCGCCGCCGCGAACTTGAACTGGGCGGCCAAATGATGCGAGCCCTTCAGGAAATCCACCAGCCGGTGATCTGCGCCGTTCAAGGCATCGCCACTGGCGGCGGTGCCTGCATCCCCACCGCCTGCGACTTTCGCATCGGCGGCAACGACGCGCGCGTCGGCTACGGCGAAGTAAAAATGGGCATCAACCTGATGTGGAACGCCGTCCCGGTCTGCGTCCATCTCATCGGCCCTGCCCGCGCCAAACGCATGATCATGTCGGGCAAACTTTTCGATGCGCCCACATTGCTCAACTGGGGTTTCTTCGACGAAGTCGTGCCGCGCGAAAGTCTGGACGACACCGCGCACGCCTGGGCCGAAGAATATGCAGCCCTGCCACCCATCGCCGTGCAAATGATCAAACGCTCCATCAACCGCGTCTCCGGCGCCCTCGATCAAGCCATCATGCACATGGATGCCGACCAATGGCTCCTCACCGCCCATTCGGAAGATTTCCGCGAAGCCATCTCCGCATTCTTCGAAAAGCGAACACCCACGTTCAAGGGAAATTGAATGTCAAAGCGGCTCATGGATTTCAAAGTCCTCTCCTTCGACTGCTACGGAACTCTGATCGACTGGGAAACTGGCATTTGGAACGAACTCCAACCGTTTTTGAGGGGCGATGGTGAAGCTCCAAGTCCAGGAATTTCGCGCGACGAGGCGTTATCAGATTTCAGCGCCTTCGAGCCCATCGTTCAGGAACAACACCCAAGCCTGCTCTATCGTGACCTGTTGGCGCGAGTGCACAACACCCTCGCGGCCAAATGGAGACTACCAACCTCAAAATTGAACGATGAGTGCTTCGGCGGGTCGATCGGCACATGGCCCGCCTTCGCCGATACCCAGGATGCACTCGTCTATCTCCAACGTCACTTCAAACTGGTGATCTTGTCGAACGTGGACCGGCAAAGCTTTGCCGCCACAAATCAAAGGCTGGGCGTGACGTTCGACGCGATCTGTACAGCCGAAGACATCGGCAGTTACAAACCCGATCCGAGGAACTTCAACTATCTCATCGACCAGGTGGCAGCGATGGGTTACGCCAAATCGGAGATCCTTCACACCGCACAAAGTCTGTACCACGATCACATTCCAGCCGGACGCCTGGGCCTCGCCCGCTGCTGGATCAACCGCCGGGGCGGCCAAGGTGGCGCTACAAAGCCCGTCAAGGACATGCCCATTCCCGAATTCGAATTCGCTAGCCTCGGAGCAATGGCTGAAGCCCACCGGCGCGAAGTCGAAGCGGGTCTTTAGAAAAATCCACTCATCATAATAACGCCCGCGCTCTGGCCGATACGCTCGCCAAAGGGAGCCACTTTTCGACCAACACGATCATCGCCAGCACGGCAACCCAGGCGAGATTCATCACCCCACCCGCGAACAGCAGCACCATGATCATCCTGCAACAACCCAGACAGTACAGTCCGTGCGCAAATCCCAGCCGCACTCAGCAATCCGCCGGCCACACGCGCATCGCCGGGTACCATGGCGGCGCCCGAGATTAGTCCGGACTCGGAAAGTCCCCACTGCAACAAGGCCGCCACCGCCGAGAACCCCGCCCACAGCAACAGATACGCCCCCGCCATTACAGAGGCTGGCGCAAGAACGCTTTCGCTGCCATGCGGCTGCGAAGTGACTTTCGCATAGAGCAAAGTCATCGGTGCCGCCGGTGGCAGCATCATCGCCACCATCATGATCGCCCACATGACGAACACCATCGTGGCGTAACCCAAACTCCAGTGGATGGCACAACCACCATCCATATCCATCGACAGCAAAGACAGCCACGCGACCCCAGCCGCCCACTCAATGAACCGGCCCGCGCGGCGTCATGTCCATAAGCGTCAGGTGCGCATGTCACGACGACCAATCGCGCGGAATGGGCTTCCCGCTGACGACCCCACCCAACCCTGCCCCGACATCTCGGCCTTGCTGAAACAAGGCACGCACGCGGCACTTAAATCGTTGAACAAAAACTAACGGTCGCTCTACGCGAGAGCCACGCCACAAAAAAGCCACCAGCCTCGGACGTAAATGGGCAACGCAGCAAACTTAGAGGTAGACTTACCATGACACGTGTCTCCAGGCGAAACGGCGCATCGGTAACTGCTTGCGCCGCAGCGATTGCATGTATGGCGGCGTTCGCGAACCCGTCCGTGGCCGAAACCGCCGCGCAAGCCCGCAATGCACCACACAAGACCCTCGTGCCCTTCCGTTCGGACCAGGAATTTCGCGACTTTGTCAAACGCGCCCGCCCACCCCAGCAAAAGCGCGCCTACGAATCAGACGGTGGACCTGTGCCCTCACCGGCACCGCCCCCTGCAGCCGCAGCACCCGCCGATGCCTCAGCCTCCAGCGCCAGCGAAAGCATCACCAACACCCAGGAAGCCGGCGTAGACGAAGGCGGCATCGTCAAAACCTATGGCGACATGCTGGTGATCTTGCGGCGCGGGCGCTTGTTCACAGTCTCGACAGCGCGGGGATCGCTTGCACCCATCTCGTCCATCAACGCCTTCCCGCCCGGGGTTTACCCGCAAGGCGACTGGTATGACGAGATGCTGATCGCAGGCAATCGCGTCATTGTCATCGGCTACAGCTATACGCGCGGCGGTACCGAGATCAACCGCTTCCGCATCGATGGCAGCGGGAGGCTTTCATTCGAAGATGCCTATCACTTGCGTTCCAACGATTACTATTCCTCGCGCAACTACGCCTCGCGCCTGATCGGCCAGCGGCTCATTGTTTACTCACCGCTCTATTTGCCTTACGCGATCTCTGATTCATTCGACTGGATGCCAGCCGTGCGACGCTGGCAGGGCAACAATGACCGCTCGGCATTTCAACCGATTGTCAGCGGGCGTCAAATATATATGCCGCCAAACTGGGATGACCCAACGCGCGCCGACATCAGCGCCCTTCACACGGTCACCGATTGCGACCTCGCGGCACCCGTTTTGCGCTGCAAGGCCATCAGTGTCCTGGGTCCGCGCAGCCGCAATTTCTATGTCTCTTCTCAGGCAGTATATGTTTGGGTGACAGGGTTGCCGCGCGACGGTGACGGTGCACCTTCGGGGCTGGTTTATCGTTTACCTTTGGACGGCAGTGCACCGTCGGCCGTTGGCGTACACGGCGCGCCAGTCGATCAGTTCTCGTTCCGCGAAGACTGGAATGAGGGCCGCTTGAATGTGCTGGTCCGCAGTGAAAGCGGTGGCGATGCCATGTGGCGGCCGGAGTTCACACGCGGCGCCGTCAAGTTGCTGCAACTGCCCTTGAACCGCTTCGGCGACGGCAGCGAAGATGCGTCCGGCGGTTTTTACCGCTCCCTGCCCTCACCCGGCACTGACAGCTATCACTTCCAGAATCGTTTCGTCGGCAACTATGTGCTCTACGGCACCGGCAACAGCTGGGGACGCCCTCAAGACCAACGCTCGGTGGTTGTCGCAGCAGCCGTACGCGGAAGTGCCGTCACCCAACTTTCGCTGGCTCACGGCATCGACCGGATCGAGGCGATGGGCAACGACGCCGTCGTGATCGGCGCCGGCGCGCGCGACTTGCATTTTCAAGCCGTGGAGCTGACCTCCGGCTGGCGTCCGCAACTCGGCGACCGCTATTCGCTGACCAGCGCTTCGCAAGGCGAAACCCGAAGCCACGCGTTCTTCTTCAAGCCTGACCCGCGCCGTGAAGACGAGACCGCGGGCCTGCTGGGCTTGCCGGTCGCGCGTGCCGGACGGCCAGGCCACCGGCAATTGGCCGAAAATTCCGCAGCCATCATTTTCCTGTCGCGCTCACAACGCAAGTTCCAGCCCCTGGGCGAACTCGGCGCCAACGAAGAAGGCGTCGTTGACGATCATTGCCAGGCCTCATGCGCCGATTGGTACGGCAACGCCAGGCCCATCTTCCTGCGCGGCCGCGTCTTTGCGCTGATGGGCTACGAACTGGTCGAAGGCGCGTTAGAGAGAGGCGCGATCAGCGAAGTCAGGCGCGTAAACTTTGCGCCGGCAGGAAGGTAGGGGCGCAGAGGCAAAAACCTTGACTGCGCTTGCAAAATGTGTGAAGAAATGTGTGGAGGTACACACATGGCAACCAATCTTGCGATCGACCCAAAGTTGATCGAGCTCGCTCTTGAGGTCAGTGGCGAACGCTCGAAGAAGGCCGCCGTCACAATGGCGTTGCAGGAGTTCGTGGCACGACGGCGTCAGAAACGCTTGCTCGAACTCATGGGCAAACTCGAGTGGGACCGGTCATACGATTACAAAGCCGAGCGCACGCGCGACCACAAAACCGGGCGCACGCGCTCTTGACCGTTTTCGTCGATACGAGCGTCTGGTCCCTTGCTTTGCGTCGCGACGCGCCCAGTCGAGCGGACGAGGTTAAAGAACTGAGCCGCAGCCTTGAGGCCGGTGACACCATCGTCACCACCGGCCTCGTCCTTCAAGAATTGCTTCAGGGGTTTTCGGGTCCCAAAGCACGTCAGCAAATTATCGAACGATTTACCGCACTGCCGCTTCTCGTTCCCGATCGACGCGACCATGTGGATGCGGCGGAATTGCGCAACAATTGCCGTCGCGCCGGAATTCAGATTGGAACGATTGATGCCCTCTTTGCGCAGCTGTGTGTTCGCCACGATTTGACGATGCTGACCACCGACAAAGATTTCAGCAACATCGCCACCCGGACCGGTTTGAAGATTTGGGGCAGACCGAACTAGCGGGCCCGCCGCCCCCGCGACTTCGTGGGCATTTCTCTGTTATCACCCCCCATAGTCTTCAACCAACCCGGGCTTCGATCATGGTTCAAACAATCGGCGTTCTTGGTGCCAATGGCGTGTACGCACGCCATCTCATTCCCAGACTCCTAAACGCCGGCAACAAGGTGCGCGCCCTTGCGCGGCGCCCGGAAGCAGCCTCGCTCGCCCGCGCCTGTGGCGCGGAAATTGTTCAAGCAGACATTTTCGACGAAAGCTCCATGGCAAAAGCCCTTCAGGGCTGCGCGATCGGAATCAATCTGGCAACCGCACTTCCCGGACCCAGCGGGCGCGGCAACTTCGAAGCAAACGACGAACTGCGCCGCCACGGAACTGCCAACTGGCTTGCGGCCTGCAAGCAGGCAGGCGTCACGCGTATCATCCAGCAAAGCATCGCAATGGTGAATGCATCGGCAAGCGCACAGTGGTCGGATGAAGACCACATCTATCAAAGCACCGCAGACACCGTCGCCTCGCGTGCCATCGCCGCAAGCCTGGCGATGGAAACCAGCGTCAGCGAAAGCACGCTCGATTGGCTCATCCTTCGCGGCGGCCTTTTCTATGGTCCGGGCACGGGATTTGACGATGCTTGGTATTCAATGGCCGCTGCGGGAAAACTCAAACTTCCCGGTGACGGCACCGACTACGTCTCGCTCGTGCACATTGCAGATATGGCAAGCGCCACGCTGGCAGCACTCTCTCGCTGGCCGCATCGCTCTAAACTGATTGTATGCGACAACCAGCCGGTGCAATGGCGCGATATCTTCGCCTTCATTGCCGAAGCGTCCGGTCATGGCGCACCGAAGACCGGAGGTCAGTTGGGCTTTCCGTCATTCCGGCTGCACAATACCAAGGCGCGCGAGATGCTGGCCTGGACACCGTTCTACGCAACATACCGGGAAGGGTTGGCCCGGTGAACGGCGCCACCCTTGCTCCCATACCGCCAACCCTCTAGGACTGGCCCACAACATTAAAAATGTGGGGCGCGCATTCTATGAGATTTTTGACATCGGCTTTTGCAATCGCAGCACTCGCAACACTTGGCACCTTGTCCGCGCGGGGCGACGCAACCGATGCGTCACTGCAAAGCGCGGTGGCGGGGACATGGCGCACACCGGCCAATGTGCAGCGCGACCCCTGGCGCAAGCCCGCCGACGCGCTGACCTTCTGGGGCCTGAAGCCCGGCATGACGGTGCTGGAACTTTCGCCGTCGGGCGGCTGGTGGACCGAGATCCTGGCACCCTATGCACGCATGACCAAAGGCCGCTACATCGCGACCGCCGCCGATCTGAGCAATCCCGAACTCTCCCAGGCCGCGCGCGATGCCCGCACGAAGTACGAGCAACGCTTCGCCGATCAGGCAATTTACGGCAAAGTCGAACTGGTCAATTTCGGTCCGAAATCAAACGGGCTTGGCCAGCCAAACTCCGTCGATCTTGTTTTGAACGGTCGCAACATTCACAATTGGATGGCGGCAGGCATTCTTGACAAGGTGATGGGCGAAAGTTTCGCGGTACTGAAACCGGGCGGCATTCTCGCGATCGAAGAGCACCGCAATGCGCCGGATGCACAGCAAGACCCAAAGGCGCCAACCGGCTATGTCACCGAAACCTATGTGATTGCGGCGGCCGTTCGCGCGGGCTTCAAACTGGGCGCGCGCTCGGACCTCTACGCCAACCCGAAAGACACCCGCAACCATCCCTTCGGCGTCTGGACGCTGCCACCCACGCTCCGCAGCGCCCCGCAAGGTCAACCTGCCGATCCAAAATTCGACAGCACCCCCTACGACGCCATCGGCGAAAGCGACCGCATGATCCTGCGCTTTGTGAAGCCGGAGTGATGCGGAACTGAAGTCGCTCGAACTTCGACGGCGGGGCTTCAGCCCTGCTATTCCGCTGCAGGCGGGGATTGCGCTACAAGACTGAGCGCGTAGGCAATGGCCGCCTCAACCTGTTCGTTGGAAAGGTCGGGATACTCTTCCACGATCTCCACGACGGATCGGCCTTCGCCGAGCCGGGTCAGTAACAAGCAAACCCAGTCGCCGAATCGATCATGTTGGCATTTTCGAACCATCTATAGTTGATCTGTCCCCGATTGGTTGGACAGACTGGAAACGAAGTTGAGGTATATTCCGGTTGCGAATCACACTGCCAATGCAGAATGGTCTCAGTAGGATTTTGTTCCAGACGAAAGGGTATTAAAAATGGCTCCTATTTCAACGCAGGGATGGAAGGTGCAATTGGACACATCCGACGCTGACATCCAAGAATTGATCGAATTGGCCAAAGTGTCGCCGCTTGTACGACCGCGAGATCAAATAAGCTCAGAGACCGAGCGGGAAACAATAGCTGTGGTTGCGGCAACGTTCTTTGGATATTTGATTGTAGAGCAAGCGCTGTTGCCTGCCATGTGGTCTGGTATTTTTCTGACGCTAATCATCGCAAGAGTGTATGAAGTCCGACGCAAGCGACTGGAGCATTGGGGTAAGGTTCAAGTTGTTGCGTGTCGACTGAAGGCGCAAGGTCACGATATTGAACCGCTTTTTAGAATTGGAATCATATAGTTAGTACCCAACTCGCAAGCTCTGCTTCGACACCCCTCCAAAGAGAAGTGTAGGATCAGAGCCCATTTCACCTCATAGTGACAGCGATACGAGTCTGAAAAGCTTCGATACAATGGTGGGTTGCCCGCAGTGAGCTCGACGTTGGACTCAACGCTATTTTTGCAAACAATATTTCAACGGCGTGCTTGAATCTTCCGAGGCTCGCTTCAACGAGCGGCAGCGCGATCAAACGCCGATTTAGCTCGCCTTAGATTGGAACGCCGATTGAAAAATGGTGATGGCGGAATATTCGGCGCAATAGCGGACAATTTTCGACAAGGCCGACATAGATCGTAACGGAGTCATCGATCTGCGGGAGTTGGTAGGTTAGGTTTTGGGAGGGCGATTTTAGACCGAAAGGCGTTTGCCGGGAAGCCGATGCCGCAGTCTTTCTTGCCGTTTCGCGAGGGGCGCGATTAGGAAGCGAATTTTCTGGTCTCAACGGCCGACACGTTCTTTGCATAGAGGCCGCGCGCGCCGTCGACGGGAGCGAAGGCGTTTGTCACGCCGACGACCGTCTCCGCCGCGCCGAGCACGAGATAACCGTCATCCGGGAGCAGCTGGGCGATTCGTTCGAGAACGCTCTTCTTTGTCTGCTCGTCGAAGTAGATCAGGACGTTGCGGCAGAATACGATGTCATACGTTCCCAGACCCGTGAAAGGATCGAGCAGATTGAACACGCGATAGCAAACCATCGAGCGGATCTCTTCCTTTATCCGCCACTGTTCGCTTTCCTTTGCGAAGTTTTTGACGAGCATCTGGATGGGAAGCCCGCGCTGGACTTCGAATTGCGAATAGATGCCTGCTTGCGCGCGCGACAGCACGTCCGGTGAAAGATCGGTGCCGAGAATTTCAATCTTCCAGTCGTTGATTTGCTTAGACCGCTCTTTGAGCAGCATGGCGAGCGAATACGGCTCTTGCCCCGTTGACGCCGCCGCGCACCAGATGCGCAGCTTGCGTTGGGACAAGCGTACCTTCGTCAGCGCCGGCAGCATGATTTTTTCAAAATGGTCGAACGGCGTCCTGTCACGGAAGAAGAACGACTCGTTCGTCGTCATGGCTTCAGTCACGCTGCGCGCGAGAGGTTCATCGCCAGCCCTCAGCTTCGCGACGATTGCATCAAGATTGGTAAGTCCATGCTTGCGCGCGACGGGGCCAAGCCGGCTTTCCAGCAAATAGGTCTTGTCGGCGGTCACTATGAGACCGGAGCGCCGTTTCAACATTTGCGCGATAAAGGCTAAATCAGCGGGCGTCATTTCGTTTTCAGTCCCAGATATTTGCGAACTTCACCGGCGATTGCGTTCAGCGGCAGGACGGCTGACGCCAAGCCCGCCTGGGCCACCGCGCCGGGCATTCCCCAAACAACGCTCGTTGCTTCATCTTGCGCCAAGACAGTGCCTCCGCCGCTGGCGATCGCCCGGCCGCCCTCGCGTCCGTCGGCGCCCATACCGGTCAGCACGAGGGCGAGGACGCTGGACCCATAGGCCGCAGCGATGCTGCGGAACATCGGATCAACCGCAGGACGGCAGAAATTCTCCGGCGGCGCCTGGCTGAGCATCAGCGGCCCACCGCGTCCAGAAACTTCCATGTGGTAGTTGCCCGGCGCGATGTAGACGCAGCCGGGCGCGAGCATCGTCCCGGACTTGCCTTCCTGGCAATTCAGATGCGACGCGCGCGCCAGGTTTTCAGCCAGGATCGCCGTGAACGTCGCCGGCATATGCTGCGTGATCACAACGGGCACGTCGAGACCAGGCGCGAGCGCTGCGATAATCTGCAACAGGGCCGGAGGACCGCCGGTCGACGATCCGATGGCGATGATCTGGGGTCGCACGCTCGCTGCCTGACGCAGCTTGATTGGGTCGGAAATCAGCCCGGCCTGCCCAGGGCCCGTCTTCCGGATGCGACCGCCAAGCGCATAGATCCTGCCGATGAGGTCACGTCGAAAAGTCTCTCCAACCTCGCCAGTGCCTACGGAGGTCGGCTTGGCTAAGTAATCGGCGGCGCCCAAGGAAAGCGCCTTCATCGAGATTTCGGCGTTGCGACGGGTCAGCGTGGACGCCATCACAATCTTCGCCTGCGGCGCGGCATTGATCAAAAGCGGCAGGGCGGTCAGCCCGTCCATCTCGGGCATTTCGATATCGAGCACAATGACATCCGGTCGCGCCACCTTGACCGAATCCACCGCAACCTTGCCGTTGCACGCCGTTGCGACGATCGCCAGGCCCGGATCGGCTTCGATCCAACGCGTCAAAAATCCGCGGATGACCGCCGAATCGTCGACGATCATGACGCGAATTTTCTCCGCCTGACGGGCGGCACCCTGGCTGGCGTGCGCCGTGACACTCATACTGTCACCAGCCCGATTTCGGCGAACTTCGATTCGATGATCTCTTTGTCAAACGGCTTCATGATGTACTCGTTGGCTCCCGCCTCGATCGCGTGGGTGATGAACTGCATGTCGCTTTCCGTAGTGTTGAACACCACGACAGGTTCTCCACCGCGGTCTTCCTTGCGCAGGGCGCGCAGGAACTCGATGCCGTTCATGTTCGGCATATTCCAGTCAAGCAGAATAGCGTCCGGCATTGCAGCGCGGCATGCCTCGAGTGCGATGCAGCCGCCTTCAGCCTCAGAAACCTCGAAGCGCAGTTCTTCGAGAATCTTGCGAGCTACCTTGCGGATTACACGACTGTCGTCGACGACGAGGCAACGCTTCATCTCAGCTCCCCAACGCTCGGAGACGTTCTCACAAATTTGAGAAGGTCCAGCTTTCGCTTGAATGTCGGCGAATGTAACGTCCCAGCCGTAAACATCGCTTTAAGCCGCTCGTTTCGCAATACTTGCGCCCGCAGACCGACAAATCACAATGAAAATCGCTTAAGAGCGGCTTAACACATCGCTAAGCAGAAGCTTGATCGCCCGTCATTTCACGCGGCGTCTCGCTTCGCGATGTCGAGTAGAGCAGTCATGTCCAACACGACGAGCAGCTTTCCCTCCAGCCGATAGATGCCCTTTGATATTTTTTGCCACCGCGGATCGAGATTTACCGGGTTGGGTTCAAACGAATCCGCCGATAGGCTCAACACTTCGCCGACGCTGTCGATCAAAAGACCGTAGAGTTCGTTGCCGTGCTCGACGCCGACGGCCAACGGCGCGGCGCCCTCCGCGCGAGGCGGGATTCCCAGCCGCGCGCGACAATCGATCGTCGTCGCGATGCGGCCGCGCAGATTCAATACCCCTGCGATGTCGGGACGCGAAAGAGGCACCCGGGTCATACGCTCCAAGCGGAAAACGTCGTGGACCTCGAGAATGGGAATACCGAAGAGCTGCCCACCAATCTGCACCGTGATGAAATCATCGGCATTCGCATCGACAGACTTGCTCACGCTGCACGCTCCTTGGATTCGATTCGATCTCTGATGGTGGCCATCAGTCCGTCGCGGTCGTATTTCTCCACCAGCGCATCGAAAGGGTTCCGCGATCCGCGCGTCGCGCCATCGATCTTCTGAACAAGGCCGATCACGGGGGTCGAGGCCCAAGACGGATCGTTCCTAACCATTTCGGCCATAACGTTCCCGCCAACGCCCGGCCTCTCAATGTCGCTGAGGATGAGGTCGAATGAGACGCCTTCCTCTTTCAATTTGAGCGCCGCGTCGGCGTTCGGCGCCTCGGTCACTTCATAGCCCGCCGCCGAAATCAACGGCACGATCAGAGCGCTGAAGAAGATGCTGTCGTTTACCACCAACACACGGCGTCGCTCCGAGACCCCGCCGCTCGACTCGCTCTTGGCCGGCGCAAACCAGGAACGAAAGACTTCGCTCACATAATACGAGACGTCCACGATCTCGGTTACTTTGCCGCGGATCACGGCCGAACCGAGCACGCCGCCCTTGGCCGCTGATAGTTCAACGTTGAGCTCCTCTTCGACGATGTCGATGATTTCATCGACCGCCAGCCCGACGTTTCTGTCTTCGTCGGTAAAGACGAGTACCGCCTGGCGGCCCTCGGTTTTGATCGCCCCGCCATCGTCAAAGACGACAAGTGGCAACAATGCGCCGCGATATTGCAGCACAAACCGGCCGTTCGATTGTTCGATGCGTGGGGCGTCGACCATTTCCAGACGCGTGATTAGCGCCAGCGGCACCGATTTCGGCTCTGGCGATCCGGCGCGGAAGATGAGCTGCGCCTGCGCGCGCGGCTTTTCCGCAGTCACCCTGCCCGCGCGCCAATCCTCAGACCCGCTGCGTGCCGTGGTCTCGCTGCTCACCGCGCTCGAGACCCCAATTGGGTCGAGGATCATGATGACGCTGCCGTCGCCCAGGATGGTGTTGCCCGAGAACATCGCAACGTCCTTGATCAGCGGACTTACCGGCTTCACCACAATTTCACCGGTGTCGAAAACGCTGTCGACGATCATGCCGAACGATCGCCCGGCCGCCTGCGCAACAACGATGAACGCCTCGGACGGAACGGCCGCATCCGGCGGACCTTGGACCTTCAGCACTTCCGAAAGGTGGACAAGGGGCAACAGCCGATTGCGCAGCCGCAGCACAGGAGTTTGGTTGATGCGCTCAATCTGAGCCTCGGTGCCGGCGGCGACCCGCACAAGTTCGACGACGCAAATTTGCGGGATCGCAAAGCGCATGCCTTGAACGCCGACGATCAGGGCGGAAACAATCGCTAACGTCAGCGGAATCTTGATCGTGAAGGTCGAGCCCGCGCCCTGTTTCGACTTGAGGTCGACGGACCCGCCGATGAGTTCGATGTTCGAACGCACCACGTCCATGCCGACGCCGCGGCCGGAGACATTGGTGACCTTGGTGGCGGTCGAGAGCCCTGCGTGGAAGACAAAACGATGGATCTGCGCTTCGCTCATCAGCGCCAGATCGGCTTGCGTAACAATGCCGTTCGCCAGCGCCTTGGCCTTTATCTTGTCGGTCGGCAGGCCCCGGCCATCGTCGGCGATCTCAATGATGATATGGCCGCCCTCGTGGAAGGCCCGCAGCGAGATAATGCCGGTTTCGGGTTTGCCGACAGCCTTGCGTTCGGCAGTGGTTTCAAGTCCGTGATCCGCCGAGTTGCGGATCATGTGCGTCAGAGGATCCTTGATAAGCTCCAAGACCTGGCGATCGAGTTCGGTCTCGGCCCCATGCATCTGCAGATCGATTTTCTTGCCAAGCTCATTCGCAAGATCACGCACGATACGCGGCAGCTTCGCCCAAGCGTTGCCGATCGGCTGCATGCGCGTCTTCACGACGCCTTCTTGCAGCTCCCCGGTGACATTCGAGAGCCGCTGCAACGGGACCTTGAATTCGCTGTCGTCCTTGTGCCGCACCATCTCGAGCAATTGATTGCGGGTGAGCACCAGTTCGCTCACCATCACCATCAGATTCTCGATGACATCGACATTGACGCGGATCGATTGGCTGGCGACGGACGACTCAACGCCTTGAGGATCGTTCGCCCTGGGCTGTGCGTTCGCCTGCACAGGAGGCGCTAGCGGCGACGCTTCTTGCGCCGCGAGATGCTCCACCAGCGGAAGGTCTTGCGGAGTTTCTTCGTCCGCCGAGGCGTGCGGTTCGCTTGCCGGCTCTTCGGACAAGTTCCCGGCGGCCGCCTTTGTCAGCCGGGCGATCAGATCGCTATCGTCGCCTTGCGGTTCGGCCTCGGTTCTCTCGATGCCGCCGAGTATTTCCTTGATGCGGTCGAGCGATTGGAAAATCAAGGTCACTGCTTCGGGCGTGACCTGCAACACGCCGTCGCGGAATTTACCCAGCATGTTCTCGCTGGCGTGAGCGACGCTCTCGAGCCGCGGCAATCCGATGAATCCGCAGGTGCCTTTGATCGTATGGACCAAACGGAAAATCTTCGACAGTACGTCCGCGTTGTTCGGGTCGCGCTCGAGCTTGACGAGTTCGGCGTCGACGACCGTGAGGCTCTCGGCCGTCTCGGTCAGAAATTCGGTCATTAAATCATCCATGGCCTTCGATCCGTTGTTGTGCCGCTGGTGGATGACACCAAGCGACGGCAGTCCCAGTCCTGAAGCCTGCCGGCACCGCCGAGTTGAGGTTCAAACGAGTTTGCCTATGCCGCTTTCACTTTATGCAAGAAGTCGTCGATTTGCGTCTTCAGCGTCGCCGACGACTGCGTCAGCTGATGCGAAGCGTCGAGCACCTCCTTGGCCGAGCGGCCGGTCTGTGAGGCCGCCTGACTGACGCCGTCGATGTTTGACGAGACCTCGCGCGTGCCGGCGGCGGCCTGCTGCACATTCCGGGCGATCTCGTTCGTGGCTGCGCCTTGCTGCTCGACGGCGCTTGCGATCGCCGTCGAGATCTCGCTGATTCGCGCAATCGTCGAACCGATGTTGCGGATGGCCGTAACGGCGGCGTTGGTCACCGACTGCATGGCGTTGATCTGTCCGCCAATCTCCTCGGTGGCCTTGGAGGTTTGGTTGGCCAGATTCTTGACTTCGGACGCGACCACCGCAAAGCCCTTGCCCGCCTCGCCCGCCCGCGCCGCCTCGATCGTGGCGTTGAGCGCCAGAAGATTTGTCTGTCCGGCGATGTCGTTGATGAGCTCGACCACCTTGCCGATCTTCAGAGCGCCTTCTGCAAGGCTCTGCACGGTTGCGTCGGTGTTCCTGGCATCGTCAACGGCTTGGCCCGCCACCTCCGCAGCCTCTGCGACCTGGCGAGAGATCTCGCGGACTGAGGCCGTGAGCTCTTCTGCCGCCGACGCAACGGTCTGCACGTTTGTCGAAGCCTCCTCCGAGGCGGCGGCCACCGCCGTCGATTGGCGGCTCGCCTCTTCGGCCGTCACCGTCATGCTTTGCGCCGTCGCCGAAAGCTGCGTGGCGGCGCTTGTCGCGATGGTCAAGGAAGCGGCCGCCGCCTTGTCAAACTCCGCGATGTAGCCTTCGATCAACCCTTGACGGCGCAACTTTGCCTCTTGCTCTTTCGCTTGCTCCGCCGCCATTTCCTCGGCCTTTATCGCTGTGTCCTTAAATACCTGAAGCGCCGCCACCATGCCGCCGAATTCGTCCTTGCGGCCGAGGCCGGCCACCTCGATCGTGCGGTCGCCGGCACCAAGCTTTGTCATCGCAAGCGTCATCGCAGAGATGGGGACCGACACACCGCGAACGATCGTCCAAGCGACCGCTGCGCAGGTCACCAATGCGAACACGATGATACCTATGACAATATTGCTGGCTGCGGCGTAGATTTGGTCGCCTGCATCGCTCGCCGCGTTGCCGCCCTTGACGTTAAGATCAGCAATTTTTGTGAGTAAGTCCGATGCGGAGGCGAAGTGTGCAATCGATTCACCCTTGAATAGGGCGGCCGCTTGATCGTTTAGGTTTTGACGCGACAGTGCCAGGAGTTTTTCGTGCACACTCATGTAGCCAGCCCATTCCTTCGCGAATTCGTCATACAAAGCGCGTTCTTGGCTTGACGAAATTAGCTTCTCATACGCGGCCCTGTTTTTCGAGATAGTGTCTTCGAGACTCTTCATCGCAGTTTCGGCTTTCGACATCTCGGCTTCGGTCGTGGACGTAACATGAGTGCCTTCGGCGATACGAAAATCCGAAGTGTTCGTGTTCAAATCGCTTGAGATTCGTATACTCGGCATCCAGTTTTGAACGATTTCCGTCGACGCCGCGTTGACGACGTTGAGCTCATAAATTGAGACCGCTCCCAGCGCCGCCAATATCGCCAATACCAAGCCGAAGGCCCCGTAGATCTTGGTCTTGATCGAAAGATTTTGCACGTCGCGCTCCTTGAGAGTTTCGAACCGTTGCTCGACCGATCTCGCCGGTCCCTCAGATACCGATATTCGGCAGGAATGCTTAAGCAAGTACTAATCGCGGTTTCAAACCGTGCGATCGTGGCAAAAACGACACGCAGTTCGCCAACGCCGTTCGGCGTCTTGACGCTTCGCGCCGCGCGAGGCGGATGTCGCTTGCGGTCCTGCGGCTCGCATACCGCGCTCGCAAAGAGCGCGGCGCCGCTTAACGATTTGTTGGTGCTCAGGCCGCTCGGTCGAAGCCTTGAGCCAAGCCAGGCGCTCGGTATTCGTGGTGTCACCCAACGCCTCCCCATAATCCTTTCCGAGCGCTTCGACCATTTCGCGCGCCTTCGGCACGAGATTTTCGTCGCCGGTCAGCGCATATTCGCGGGCATAGCGCCTCACTTGGACGAAGTCGTAATCAAGCTTGTTCGCCAGTTCGGCCACCTCGACGCGCTGCTCGTAGGTGTGGAACTGGTCCCCGGTGGCGCCGGCGCTGAAGTAACTCGCGCCGCCGGAGATCATAAGGATCACGAGGATGACGCCAAAGCCGCCGAAGATCTTCGTCTTCACCGACCAGTTTGCGAACATGCCCAAAAGGCCGCCCGGCATACGCTCGATATTCTGTGTCATGACTTATATCCGCTCCCGACGAATGACGCCCAGCAAGGATGGCAGAGGCGAAACTCGTCACGCTGGGTGAAGGACAGCGCGGATTCGTGTATTCCTTGGCTGCGCCCGGTGTTGCGTTGTTCGGATTGATTATCGCTCTCGTACTGCTGAAGCGTCGATTTCTGCAACCTCTTGAGATCCTTGAAAGTTCTGCGGGTCGATTGGCGTCGGGAGATTTGAGTCACCGCATCGATCTTCGGACCAATGATGAATTCGGTCGCCTAGCGAAGGCCTTGAATCAAATGGCGATGCGCCTCGCGCAGGCACAGCAAGATATCCGCAATACGAACGATCATCTTGAGCAACAAGTGGCGGCGCGAACGCAAGAGCTGAGGAGCGCCGTAACGACCGCGGAGGCTGCCAGCCGCGCAAAGACGATCTTTCTGGCGAACATGAGCCACGAGCTGCGGATGCCGCTGAACGGGATCATCGGCTTCGCCGGGCTGCTCGGCGGCGACGGGGGCGCGGATCTTCCCGATGAGAAAGTTTCGGAGTACGCCCGGCACATCGGCGGCAGCGGCGAACATCTGCTGAAGGTGATCAACGATATTCTCGCCGTTGCGAGAATCGACGCCGGCGCCTTGAAATTAAACGAGGCGGTGGTCGACCTGAACGAGCTCGCTGCGGATTGCCTGCGCCTGGTCAACGATCGAGCCGCCGGTAAGGGCGTTAGTCCTAGGGGCGCCGGCCTTCCGCGCTGCCGTCACTTTGCGGCGATCCCGTGTGCATCAAGCAAACGCTCATCCACTTGTTGGACAACGCCATCAAATTAACGTCGCAAGTCGGCGACGTCCGGCTTGTGGGGCGGTTCAGCGCTCAGGGCGACGTAGTCCTCAATGTCTCTTCAAACGCGGCCTAGACGCCGCGATTGTCCCGATGCGCTGCAGGACCGGTTAAATCAGCGAATTTGGCCGTGTAGCGCCACACGCCGATCGACAAGGCACGAAACTCTGATCAATCCATGCCTCCTGGAGGCGCAACGCCTCGATGCCGGTATCGATGTTGGATACGCCCTGCAGATCGCTGGTCAGATCACCCGCCAGCACGTGACCGTTTTTGTAGAGGCGGTAGACCCAAGCCTTGGCACCGGTCCAGCCGATCAACTGTTCAAGGTCGGCCGAGATCTGGATGTTTAGGATATCGAGGAAACGCGAGGCCTGATCTATGCCGCCGGAAGTGGTCCAAGCCTCGCCGGTGTGCGTCGCACCAGCCTCAAGACCGGGCGCTCCTTCGGCCGCCTGCTCGCCTACCACGACAACCGTCCAGAACATCGCATACGATCGCAGCGCTGCGTGCATTCTCACAATCTCTCACAGGTCTTCACGCGGGCGCGGTTGAGCAAGCGCCGAGAGAGGGAGGGGTTTCGACAATAACGGCCAATTAACCCTTCCCATGATAGGTTGCCTCATGTCGATTGAAGCAAAGCATGGCGCGGAGCCACATAGCGGTCTTAGCCTGAACGCCGCAGACGTTGACATGCTTCTTGCCCATCCTGCGGCAGCACGCCGCGCAGACCTCGTCAAGAAAGTCGCGGCCGAATTCGATGCCCAGCGGATCAGCGAGGCGGAATCGAAGATCGCACTCGACATTCTGCGCGCAATGGCGGCCGACGCGGAGGTCATTGTGCGCTTGGCGATTGCGCAGTCCCTTCGTCAATCGGGCAACCTCCCTCATGACATCGCGCTAAATCTGGCGCGCGACGAATTTTCGGTCGCTCAGCCGCTCCTCGAGTCGTCGCCGGTTTTGACCGATAGCGACTTGATCGCGATCCTGGCCGATGGCTGCGAGCCCAAGCAAGTTGCGATCGCAAGACGCAAGGACGTTAGCGAGCGGGTCGCCGCCGCCGTCATCGACACCGGGAACGCAGCTGCGGTTGCGACTTTGATCGACAACGATAGCGCTCACCTGACAGAAGACCTGTACGATCGGACATTGAACTGGTACTCGAAGTTCGAAGCCGTCAACAGCGCATTGGTTCACCGCGCTGCGTTGCCGATAACGGTCGCCGAGCGCCTGGTCGCGCTTGTCTCCGACAAGCTCAAAGTGGAGCTCGTCACGCGCCATGCGCTGCCTGAGGAGATGGCGGCGGATGTCATTCTCGAAGCGCGCGAGCGCGTGACGCTGGGCTTGCTCGGGGATGATGCCCCAACCCCCTGCACCTCTGCTCTTGTACGGCAGCTGAGCGCGCGCGGGCGCCTTACGCCATCGTTGACACTTCGCGCCCTCTGTATGGGCGATATCCAGTTCGTCGAAGCCGCGCTTGCAGACGCCGCCGGCGTCACGGCGGAGACCGCCTCGTCGCTCGTGCACGACGATGGACCATTGGGGCTTCAGGCGATCTACAAGAAGAGCGGTTTCGCCGAAGCCTTCTTTCCCGCGTTTCGCGTGGCAGTCGACGTCTATCATGAGACACAGCTTGACGGCGAGCCCCGTGATCGTGAGCGGTTCGCGCGCCGCATGCTCGAGCGCATCCTCACGCAGTACCAAGATATGACGGCGACGGACCTCGACTATCTTCTGACTAGGCTTGCTAAGTTCGAAGCGGCCTAAAGAATAGTTGCAAAGGAAGGACGCTTCCTCCGGCGGGGCGCACCGCGAGCAACTCAGCCTCGCGAAGCCCATCGGCTCGACTGAGGAAAGTGACGCGCGAGAAAGCCATAAGTCGACCTGACGAGGCGTTCGAACTTTTCCGGCGCAAAGTCGGGAGCGCTCCACGCTGGAATGACGTCCTCCCACATGTAAAATCGTGTCCAACTTCGACCCCACCATCGTTGGGTACCAAGCCATTGATAGGATGATCGGATCGAGTATTTAAGAGGGTCACGGTTGGACGCGAAACGCGATACCACCGAATTCAATTATTCCGCAATGAATGCAACACGTTAGATCGCTTGACGGGTGGGTCACCATCGGACGCGATTTTACAGTTCGACTGAAAGCCAAGCAAGCCGGTTGGCGCTTGGTCGTCGTTTGGGAATGCGCATTGCGGAAACCAGGGAACGCCAAGCGGATTGCGAAACGCTTGGCGAGATGGCTGCAATCTGACGCACAGCAACTCGAGATTGATGCGACATAAGATCGGCAATATCAACTGACGAGCTAACTGAGTTGCTATCAATCTCGTCGTGATGCTCGAATTTCTCAGTGTGTCGTGAGACGACTCTGCGCCAACCGCCTGCACCAATGCCTAGGGACAACCCACCCAAATTCCCTCAGTTGGCCAGACATGCCGCACTGGCGTTCCGATGGTGGAGTTCCCCATTCAAACGTCGGATAGGCTCTCCGGCCATTTGGATTAACTGCAACCAAGATGTGCGGTCAATCGGCCAAGCTTAGTCCAGAACCCTGAACAGCTTTCCTGATCCAGCATCGAGCAAGCCGGAGCAACCTGATGCCCACAAAACTGAACTGATACACCGCCAAAAATCATCGAGCCGTAGTCGTGGCGTCCGCATCGTTCGAGGGCCTGACACACGGCATTGAAGTACGGTCTTTGCCTTGCTGCGTGGTACCCAGGTGGTACCTGCAGGATTCCGGATGCATCTCGGAAGTGGCCTAAGCCATTGAAAAAAATGGTACACCCGGAGCGATTCGAACGCCCGACCCCCAGATTCGTAGTCTGGTGCTCTATCCAGCTGAGCTACGGGTGCCTTGCACCAACAGCGCCGCCAATCTGTGGCGCCGGGCGAAAAGAGGCGCGGAACTTATGCCGCGAAGGCCAACGGCGCAAGGCCAGAAAAGTTGACCGGAAAAGCCCGGCCCAAAGCCCGGCCCCGAGCCATTTTGGGCCGCCAGAGGCACTTGCCCGCATTGCAACCGCGCCGGACGGGCTTATTGTCGCCGTGATCGTCGTGGAGTCTGCCGCGGCCTCTGGGGTAAAAATCATGTCACGTCGCAATTTCGTGCGCGTTTTTCCAAGCCTTGTGCTGTGCGCCGCACTCAGTGCCTGCTCGACGATGAGCGGCAACTTGTTTCCCGATAAGCCTGCCAACCCGGCCGCGCCCACCAACGCGATGCCGCAAGCAGGCACCTCGATCTTCACCCCCGTCGGTGTTGTGCCCGGCGTCAATACCGGCAGCCCGCAGTCCGCCCAGATCGTAAGCCTGCGCAGCCGCCTCGTCGCCTTGATCGGCGAAGTCTCGGCCCGCAACGCCACCCTCTCCGAAATCCGGCAACGCGCTGCTGGCGAAGGCGCACTCTATCGCATCGCCAAAAGTGATTTAACTTCGACCGCAACCCCGAGCCCGCAATCGCTGCAAAAGGCGCAGACCGCCCTCGAACGATTGTCGGCCGCCACAAATTCGCTCGACGGCGAAATGCGCATCATCGCCCGCGGCTCCGCCGAGTCGAACAAGCTGATGACGGAATCGCTCACCATCCGCGACGGCAATGAAGCAGACCAAAGCCAGCTCAACACCCTGCGCGGTGAAATCGGCCAAACCGCAAACCAGCTCGACCGCATGGTCAACGAAATCTCGAATGAATGGGCAGCGCAATCAGCCTTCCTCGCCAAGGAACGCGCCACATTGGCAACATTGGGCGTATCACCTTCGACAGCCGCACCCGCAGCGGGTCAGGCCTCAACGGCCCCGCCGCCCTCTCTCTCAAGCCCCGCTTTCGTCACCATCAAATTCGACCGGCCCAACGTCACCTATCGCGATGCCTTGGCCCAAGCGGTATCGACCGCCAGAAAGCGCAAGCCCGATGCAACCTTCGATGTGGTAGGCGTCGCCGCCGGCCGCGCAGTTGTTCCCGACGCGACCGCAAATGCCACCAATGTCGTCAACACGTTGACGAGCCTTGGCGTCGATCCGGTAAAAATCCGGGTCTTCAACGCCTCAAGCCCAGCTATCCAGTCGCACGAGGTGCGCATCTATGCCCGCTGAGTAAAACCCTTCGCATGCACCGTTCGATAAGCCTCCCACGGCCCCAGCGCCTTGGCCTCATAAACCCCGCGGCCAACCGCGCGCGCCAGACAGTCAGCTGCCAGCGACCCCAGCATCGAGATCTGAAACGGCAACGGTTCAGGCAAACTACGCTCACCTGTCGCAATCACGAACACCACGTCGCCATCAACGGCCGTATGCACCGGGCGCAGCGACCGCGCCAGCCCATCCTGCGCCATGATCGCAATCCGCTTGGCCTGCGAAGGGCTGAGCATCGCGTTCACTGCCACGACTGCGATCGTCGTGTTCTGCATCGGCAGCGGCGGCCGCTTGATGTCGTCAGGAAAGTTTAATGAGGGGACACCGTGTTTGGGTGGAACCTGGCCGCCCATCTCGCCATTCTGCTCAAACGGCCACGCCCACAACGTCGAGGTCCCTGGCATGACCGGCGAACCGAACGCGTTCACCGCCACAACGGCACCGATCTCAAACCCGTCATCGGTCACAATCGACGCCGACCCCAGGCCGCCTTTATACGCACCCGCGCGCGCCCCATATCCGGCACCCGCATTGCCCAAAGAAAAATCTTCCGCCGCCGCTTCGCAAGCCGCCACCCCAAGCTTGCGGTACGGCGGTTCTTTTCCCCAGTTCTTGTCGCCGCCATTTGTCAGATCGAACAAGATCGCCGACGGCACGATCGGCGCCACCATCGGCGCCCCGGCCAGCCGGTATCCGCGCCCCGAATGCGCCAGCCAATTGGTCACTGCCCCTGCCGCATCCAGCCCAAACACCGAACCTCCCGACAGCACAATGGCGTCGATCCCGACATTCAGCCCCTCCGGTAACAGCGCCTCAGTCTCGCGCGTGCCCGGCGCGCCGCCACGCACATCGACCGCGCCAACCGCGCGGCCTTCGGCTAGGATCACGGTGACACCGGTCATGGCCGAGGCGTCTTCGCCATTGCCGACTTTAATGCCACGAACATCAGTAATGAGATTGCGGGAGCCGGGACCTGTCATGCGCACAACGCTAACGCTGCACGCGGCACTTCGCAAATCGCTAGTGATCGCCTTAACACTTTTCACCTGGACAGCCGCGAGCGCAGACCTGCCACGCGGTTCGGTCATCGTTGCCTCGCACCCCCTTGCCACCGGTGCCGGCCTTGAAATGATGCGCAAAGGCGGCAGCGCCGTCGATGCCGCCATCGCCGCCCAATTGGTCATGAGCCTGGTCGAGCCGCAATCATCAGGCATCGGCGGCGGACTGTTCCTGGTCTCCTGGCAAGCCAGGACGAAGAAGCTGGAAACCTATGATGGCCGTGAAACGGCGCCAAAGTCAGTCACGCCAAACCTGTTCATCGGCGCCGATGGCAAGCCACTAGGTTTTGTCGATGCCGTCGTCGGCGGAAGATCGGCCGGCGTACCCGGCGTCATCGCAACATTGTGGCTCGCCCACAAAGAGCACGGAATCCTTCCTTGGGCAGATCTCTTTCAACCGGCAATCGCGCTCGCTGATGCCGGATTTCCCGTGTCGCCGCGCCTGGTGAAAGTCATCGCGATGGTGCCTTCGCTGACGTTGATCCCGGATACCGCCGCCTATTTTCGACCGGGCGGCAAAGCACTGGCAGCGGGCGATATCCTCAAGAACCCGGCCTACGCGCAAACCCTTCGCATCATCGCCGCCAAAGGTCCCGACGGTTTCTACAAAGGTGCGGTAGGCCAGGCAATCGTGGATGCAATTATCAAAGCCCCGCGCGGCGCAGTCGCTCTGACACTGAACGACTTGGCGTCATACAAACCCAAAAAACGCCAACCCGTCTGCGGCACCTACCGCAGCTACAGACTCTGCGGCATGGGTCCACCAAGCTCCGGTGGCGTGACCTCGCTCCAGATTCTCAAAATGTTGGAGCGCTTTGATATCGCCGGCATGACACCGATGTCGGCACAAGCCATCCACGTTTTTGCGCAGGCCCAACGCCTGGCCTTCGCCGACCGCGCGGCCTATCTGGCCGACCCTGACTTTGTCAGCGTTCCGCTCAAAGGCTTGCTCAACCCCGGCTATCTCGCGCGGCGCTCGCGCCTCATCTCGTTGACATCGGTGTTGGCACAAGTTCAGCCCGGCAACCCAAAAGGCGCTGATCGAACCTTGCGCCGCCTGCGCATCCCCGACAACTCAAAGCCTTCAACCGCCCACATCAGCATCATGGATCGAAACGGCAATGTGGTGTCCATGACCACCACCGTAGAAGGCCCCTTCGGCAGCCACCTGATGGCGGGTGGTTTTATCCTGAACAACCAGCTCACCGATTTTGCCTTCGAGCCTCACAAAGACAATCGCCGCAATGCCAACGCTCCCGAAGCGGGCAAACGCCCTCTCTCGTCGATGTCCCCCACAATCGTATTTGACGGCAAAGGCAGACTTTTCGCCGTCATGGGCTCACCCGGCGGCTGGCGCATTATTCCCTATGTCACCAAGACACTCATCGGGCTGATCGATTGGAAGATGGACACCGCGCAGGCAATCGCGTTGCCAAATGTCTCCAGCCGCACCGGATCGATCGAACTTGAAGTCGGCCGCTCACTCGAAGGCGTGGCCGACGAACTAAGAGTCATGGGGCATGAGGTCAAACTCATCGAGCAGACGAGCGGCCTCAACGGCTTTCGCATCACGAAGGATGGCATCGACGCCGCCGCCGACAAACGCCGAGAAGGAACAGTTGGCGCAAACTAATCGATCATCGCGGCCAGCCCACGAAACGCAAGATCCTTCGCCGTCACCAGATAACACGGAATTGGTGCCAGGTAATGCTGCATCCGCCCCTTGGCCTCAAAGCGATGACGAAACAATTTGGCATCAAACAGATCGCCCCATTGGGCAACTATGCCACCAGCAATATAAACCCCGCCACGTGCGCCCAACGTCAGCGCCACATTACCCGCAACACTGCCAAGCCATGCCGTGAACTGCGATACCGCCTCAACCGCCACCGGATCACTCAGGGTTTTAGCCGCCCGCGCGATGTCATGGGCGATGGGCTTTTGCTTGAGGTTCACACCATCCAGTGCCGCAATCGCCAGATACAAAGTCTCAAGTCCCGGTCCCGACAGCACCCGCTCGACCGACACGTGCCCATACTCGCGCATCAACTGATAGACTATCGCGAGTTCGCGCGCATTCGTCGGCGCCAGGTCGGCATGCCCGCCTTCACCTGCTGCCACCAGCCAACGGCCGGCGCTGTCAAGGACAGCACTAGCCACACCCAGCCCAGTGCCAGGCCCAAGGGCCACTTTGGGCGCGCCGGCCAAGGGCTCAACTCCGCCGATCTGAATGAGATCACCGCCACCCAGTCCCGGAACCGCGCGCGCAACGGCCTCAAAGTCATTGACCAGCACCACGCGCGAAGCGCCCGTCGCCAGTGCAATGTCGCCCGGCGCAATCTTCCAGGTGCAATTCGTAAGTTCGATCCCGCCATCAATCAGCGGACCCGCCGCACAAATGCCCGCCGCCGCAATGGGAAACGACAGCCCCGCGACGCCGGCATAGTCGCGTACTGCAGACTCAAAGTCGGGATAAAGGGCTGTCAGCCAGGCTTCGACAGCCGTAATTTTCCCCTCAGCCGTCAGCGTCGCGAAGCGCACATTTGTGCCCCCGATATCCGCAAGCACGGCCTTCATAGGCGTCATGTCCCATCACCCGGCAGCACTGTGGCGTCTGGAATGGTAATCCGGAAAGTCGTACCGCCAGCGCCGCTCTGTGTCACCACGACATCGCCGCCATGGCCGCGCGCCAATTCGCGTGCAATGGCCAGTCCAAGCCCACTCCCACCAGCCCGCCCGGTGCGCGAGAAGGGTTCGAACAGGTGGTCGCGAACAGCATCAGTTATGCCCGGACCGTTGTCCGAGAGGTCGATAGCAACAATGCCGTTGGACCGCTGTGCCGAAAGCGTCACCGCGCCACCGGCTTTGCCCTCTAACGCTTGGACAGCGTTTCGCCCGATATTGACCAACGCGCGCAGCAACTGCTCGCCGTCCGCATCGACCCGCAAAGCCGGATCAAACGAATTCGACCACGAAATTTGCCCCCCGCCCGCAGCGAGCGCCGCATGCATCGCTTCCTCTGCCAGTGGAAATAGATCCTGCCGCAGACGCCGCGGTGGTGCTTCCTCCGCCCGGCCATACTTCAGAGTTGTCGTCGCCAACGCGATCGCCCTGTCAATCGACTGCATCAAGCGCGGCGCCAAGGCCTTCACCGCCGGATCTTGGCTATTGGCCAACCTGTCTGATGCCAGCTGCGCCGTCGCCAGAATATTGCGCAGATCATGCTGAATTTTGGCAACCGCCATTCCCAGTGCCACCAGATGCTCCCGTTGCTGCAAGGCCTGCCGCAATTCGCTCTGCATCGTCGCCAGCACACGCTCCGCCTGTCCGATTTCGTCGGTCCGCTTGCCTGGAACAATGATGCGTTGCACATCATCCGGCCGCTCCTGGAATCGCACCATGGATTGCGTAACCATTTTCATGGGCCGGACAAACAGAAAATACAAAGATGTAAAGACCAGTCCGGACGTAAACAATGCGATCATCAGCGACAACGCAAATAGGCGCCCGGTAAAAGTAATCAATTCATCCCTGATCGGCGCCTCATCAATCAAAATGTCGATGTAGTCACCGCCGCCAAGCCTGGGAAAGCTCTGCACCCGCAGCACCCGGTTACTTTGAGCAAACATGCAATCAAAGCTGTGCCACAAGAGCTCCGGCCACCAGATCGATCTCAAGTCGACCTGCACGTCGGGCGTTGGGGGGATGGACTCGGCCAGGTACAGCCGCCTCGTATTGTTGCGCTTCAGAGCCACCAGCCGCACACCGGCATTGGCCAGCAATTCGCGCCGCAAAGTCGGAGAAAGGGCCATGTCCCCCAGTTCATCAAGCGCCAGCACCGCAATTTGTGCCGCAGCCAGACGGTTGGCGAGCAGATCATGATAATGCCGTGCCGCCGAAGGGAAATAGATCATCACCTCGGCCAGCATCACAAATAGCGTGGTGAAAAACAGCAACCGTCCCGACAGACTTGAAATCAAGTGCCGGTCCAAAAACGCGCGAATCTTGTGAAAGGAGCCAACCATCGCCGGACCAACAGATATCACACCAGCATGCGAAGTCGGAAAAACTTCGGTGAATTAACCGAACCAGGACAAGAGCTTAACCAGCCGCTTGGTCCGCGGTGCAAACAGAGCCGGGGTGAAATGAGCGCTGGCCGCACGCTTCGAAACCTCACTCAACGTCGGATATGCAGCAACAGTGCCCGCCATTGCGCTCAGCTTCATCTTTTGGCCAATGGCCATCACCCAAGGCAAAATCAGTTCGCCCGCATGGGCACCAACAATAGTCGCACCAACCGGCCGCCCCTTCACGACCACAATCTTGGCAAATCCGTGCGTCTCGCGCTCGGCCTGAGCCCTGTCGTTATCGTGCAGGGGCCACCTTGAAATGCTGAACTTGAGCCCCTTCTCAACAGCCTGGGCTTCCGACGTACCCACATGCGCAAGTTCGGGATCGGTGAAGGTGCACCACGGAATCGCAGACAGGTCTGTCTTCACCGGCAGTTTGAACAACACCCGCCGGATAATCAGACCCGCGTGATAACCGGCAACATGCGTAAACTGCAAACTTCCAGCAACATCGCCAATTGCAAAAACTTTCGAATTGGAAGTCCGCAACGAGGCATCGACTTCAATGCCCTTGCGGGAATATTTGACACCGGCAACTTCCAGATTAAGCCCGTCAACATTCGCCGAGCGTCCCGCCGCCAGCAACAGATGCGACCCCGAAACGGTTTCACCATGTCCATTGCTGGTAAAAGAAACGGTGACACCGCCCTCTGCTTTAGCCACAGCAGTCACCATGGCATTTTCGCGAATGACAACACCCTCAGCGAGCAAAGCAGAGCGAACAACCTCAACCGCTTCGGGATCGTCCTTGGGCATGATCTGTTTGGCTTCAAGCACGGTGACGCGCGCTCCCAACCGGCGATGTGCCTGCGCCAACTCAAGCCCGATCGGCCCACCACCGATGACGACCAAATGCTCGGGCAGCTTCAAATTGTCGAACACCGTCTCATTCGTCAGATAAGGCGTCTGATCAAGACCCGGAATCGGCGGCTTAAGCGATGCTGAACCCGTGGCAACAATATAAGCACGCGCCTTGATACGAAAATCACCCGCTTCAACCTCGTCAGCAGAGGCAAACCGCGCCTCTGCCTTTATCACCCGAACGCCCAGTCTTTCGAAACGCTCGACGGAATCATTGGGCTCGATGGCCGCGATCACACCCTTCACGTGGCTCATCACCCTGGGAAAGTCGGCCTTCGGTTCCCCTGCATCGACGCCAAACTCGCGCGCGCGCCGGACGGCATGGGCATGATGGCCAGCCGCGATCAAAGCCTTGGAGGGCACACATCCATAGTTCAGACAATCGCCACCCATCTTGTGGCGCTCGACCAAGACCACTTTGCATCCCAATTGAGCGGCGCCCGCCGCCACAGACAGTCCCCCAGACCCCGCGCCAATGATGCACAGATCAACATTCAACCGTTCAACCATTGGAGGCCCGCTTTGCCGAAACAGCCCGGTAGACGATGGGAATCAGAGACAAAACAGCCAGTCCCGCAATCGGGATGTAAAAATCAGGACGCGCCAACAGCCCCAAAAGGCTGAGATCAGGCTGCTCCCCGGCATCGAACAAGGCGTTAAGGCCGTTTCCGATGCTGGCAAATACAAAGGCACCCGGAATAATGCCGATGAAAGTGGTTGCCACAAAAATGGATAGCGATACACCCAGGAAGGCCGGCGCAAGGTTGACCAGCCAAAACGGAAACAGGGGCACCAATCGCAGCAGCAACAGATAACTAAACGCGTTCGCCTTGAAGCCTTCTTCCATCGTCTTGACCTGTGAGGCAAATCTTTGCCGCAGCGGCTCGCCCAGTGCCGACTTGGCCACAACAAACAAGATTGTCGCGCCGATGGTTGCGCCAATCACGATCCATGCAGCGCCAAACACACTGCCGAATAGGAACCCTCCTGCAACGCTGAGTACAACACCCACAGGCAGCGAAAGAGCAGCGACCGCGATGTAAGCTAAAATGAACACGACAACAGCCTCTGCCTTATGCGCCTGCACCAATGCCCGGAGCGTTTCCCGGTTTTCCTTGAGTGCATCAAGCGTCAAATAGGAACTGAGCCCGGAAGCGAAGAACGCCACCAAACCAGCCACCAGCAACAACAGCGGCAAGAAGCGTGTGAACGAAAACCGGGATGAGCCCGGCGGCTGCGGTGTCTTGTTCATGCCCCTCACTTAGCCTCATTCAGCGACCAGTCATAGTCATAGCCACCTATCGTCTTGATGCCCGCAAGTTTCGCTTTGAGTTCCGGGGCGGCAAATGCAATCAAATGTTGGATCAGTTCCTGATCGCTGGCACCAAAGTCCGCGCGATACCAAGAGTAGATACGCGACAGATAGACGGCGCCACTGCTCACCCTGACCCCGCGTGGATGATTGATGTAGTCACGCGCGCCCTGCGTCAGCATCTGGTCAAGCTCAGGCGCGGTGAAAGGCTTGGCCATCAGGTTCGGACAACTGATCGAAGCACAATTGACGGCATAGTGAACGCGCGGGTCTCGCCAAATTTTCCGCAGGATATCGTGCTCAATATTGTCGAGTGACAGTTTCCGGCCTTCGACAACCACCAAAGATTTCTTCCATGGACCTGAAGCGAAAAGCGACCCGCCAAGCGAGATATCTTTGATCGATTTCACCGGATAGCGATCCACCACCACATCTATAGTCACGGCGTTGTACAAATTGATCCAGAACGCCCGCTGTTCATCGGGCTTTAGTCCCGTAACCTTCACTTTTTCAAGCGCGGCGATATAGGCCTTCAGCAGCGCCTTGTCGGCTGCGCTGACTTTGCCATACCTGACCAAATTGATGTTGGCGCTGGATGGCACGACGTAGCGGCCGAGAAACTGCTGCCAGGCGGAATGATCAATGGTCATCGTCGCTCGAGCGTCATGGTGTGAAAAAAACTCTCCAAGATTTTCCGCTCGCGCCTGTCCCAGGACCGAACCAAATACAAAACCGCACAAAGCCAGCAATCGGGCAGTTTTATCTATCATTTGACCCACAATTCAGTCTGGTTGTCAGTCCACCGGAATGACTAACTGTCATGCCCGTCCTGACACAATCGGCCGGTCACGCGACACTCACAATTCAAGTAGCCCCCCATCAGTCCCGATGGGCGCCAGCGATTTGACTTAAAGTCCCAAATTCCCTATACGCGCGCTCCGCCAGACTGGAATACAAAGGAACGCCGCTGTGAAGCGCACATATCAGCCCTCGAAGCTTGTAAGAAAGCGCCGCCACGGTTTTCGCACCCGCTCCGCGACCGGAAACGGGCGAAAAATTCTGGCAAATCGCCGCGCCCACGGGCGCAAGCGCCTTTCGGCTTAGCGCCCCAAAAACCCCGTGTGCTAGATCCCGGCGCGCCGAAAGACAAGGTCAAAGTGTCGCGTTTGATCAAGCGGGCCGATTTTCTGCGGCTGGCAAAAGGCCGCAAGTTCGCCACCCCGGGCCTAGTGGTGCAAATGGCAGCAATGCCTGATTTACCCGATAGCTTGCGTGTTGGCTTCACGGCCACCAAGAAGATTGGCGGGGCGGTAACCAGAAACCGCGCAAAACGACGCCTGAGAGAAATTGCACGCACCGTCCTGCCCCTTTATGCGAGACAAGGCTGTGACTATGTGTTGATTGCGCGCGACGCGACGCCCACCCGGCCGTTCGCGACATTGATCGAAGATCTCAAACTGGCTCTCCTCAAAGTTCATGGAAGCCGCCCAAGGAAGCCAGAGGAAGCATGACGGCGATGATGTCGGTATCGCACGCGGCAAAACGCTTGGTGCAGGCACCAGTGCATGCCTACAGATACATTATATCTCCTCTCATCGGACCGGTGTGCCGGTTTCAGCCAACGTGTTCGGCCTACGCGCTTGAAGCGCTTGAAAAGCACGGCGTCACAAAGGGCGTGTGGCTGACGGCACGACGCCTCGCACGCTGCCATCCCGTAAAATGGCTCGGAGGCAGTGAAGGATTTGATCCCGTGCCCGAGCGCGCAACACGTCACGATTGTTCCAGGTCATCCCAATGAATAACAAGAAACCAGACACCGCCAACTATATCGCGGCCTTGGCGCTGAGCGCTGTGGTACTCATCTTGTGGCAGTTCTTCTTCATCGCCCCCATGGCCGAGAAGCAGCGGTTAGCGGCAGAACAGTCTGCACCCGCAACAACCGCTTCGCCTGCAACTCCCGGCGCCCCTCCTCTCGCCGCTCCTGCGCGCACTCAACCTCGGGAAGCAGCGCTCGCGTCTAGTGGGGCGCGCCTGCGCTTCGACAGCGCAAAAGTCGATGGTTCCATCAGGCTCACCGGCGCCCAGATCGACGATCTGCGCTTGAAACAATATCGAGAAACTTTGGATCCAAAGAGCCCCGAAGTCGTCTTTCTGACACCTCACGGGACGCCGGTCGCAACCTTTGCCGAAACCGGTTGGGCCGCCTCACCGGGATCAGATACGAAGGTTCCAAATGCGGCAACCGTTTGGAACGCGCCGGAACAAATACTCACCCCTGCCGCACCAGTCACCCTCACATGGAGCAACGATGCGGGCCTGACCTTCAGCCGCCGCATTGCACTCGATGAAAATTACATGTTCACAGTCACAGACACGGTTGAAAACAATTCCGCCGTGCCGGTCACCCTGTTCCCATACGCAATAATCACGCGTGAAGGTGAACCCGTTCACGAGGCGGCATGGACGCTCCACGAAGGACTTTTCGGTGTCCTGGAAGGATTGCTCGAAAAGCACACCTATGAAGACATGCGCGACCCAAAATCATCCGAGATCAAGTTCGAGGGAACCGGCGGCTGGCTTGGAGTTACCGACAAGTATTGGATGGCAACCCTTATCCCGCCGCAAAAAGAAAAATTCACCGCTCGCCTGTCTTTCTCGCGTGAAAACGGTGGTGAGACGTTTCGCTCAGACTACTTGCTAGGCGGACGCACCATCGCGCAAGGCTCAACAGTCAGTGTCACGCACCATGTATTCGCCGGTGCCAAAGTCGTTTCCTTGGTGGAGGAATATCAAAAAACGCTTGGAATTTTCCGCTACGACATGACTATCGATTGGGGGTGGTTTTCGTTCATCACCTATTGGATGTTCATAGGGCTTGATTGGATCAACAAGCTCGTCGGCAATTTTGGTGTCGCAATTATTTTGCTCACCGTCCTGGTAAAAATACTCTTCTTCCCCTTGGCCAACCGCTCATACGAGTCGATGACCAAAATGAAGAAAGTTCAACCTGAAATGAAAGTCATTCAGGAGCGTCACAAGGAAGATCGCACCAAATTACAACAAGAACTCATGGCGCTCTATAAGCGCGAAAAAATCAATCCATTGATGGGTTGCATTCCGCTGCTGCTGTCTATCCCGATATTTTTCTCACTTTACAAAGTCTTGTTCGTAACCATCGAAATGAGACACGCTCCCTTCTTCGGTTGGGTTCAAGATCTGGCCGCAGCCGATCCGACGAACATTTTCAACTTGTTTGGCGCCCTGCCCTTCACCGCGCCGTCTTGGTTGCATATAGGAATATGGCCGCTGTTGATGGGCATCACCATGTGGTTTCAAATGAAAATGAGCCCTCCGTCGCCCGATCCGACCCAACGGCAAATGATGGTCATGATGCCGCCGGTCTTCACCTACCTCATGGCGGCATTTCCAGTGGGCCTTGTGATCTATTGGACGGTCAACAACATCCTGTCGATCCTGCAACAATACCTCATCATGCGCCGCCTGAATGTGCCACTTGATGTCTCGGTGAAAATGCCGGAATGGCTATCCAAGCTGATTGCCCGGCGGACCAGCGGCTCCTCATCGCCCGGTGAATGACCTAGCCATGTCAGACCACGCCGAGCCGGACACGAAGTCGCTCAAAAGCGGCCACATTCTCTTCGCTCAAGAATGCACCTTCCTGCGCCCGGTCGCCGAATTCTCCGAGATGCCGGCATTAAAGTTGCCCGAGATTGCCTTCGCCGGACGTTCAAATGTTGGAAAATCCAGCCTCATCAATGCGCTCACCAACCGCAAGACGCTGGCCCGCGTTTCCAACACGCCAGGCCGCACGCGTGAAATTATCCTCTTTGACCTTGGCGAGCGGCTAACCATTGCCGATTTGCCGGGATATGGGTTTGCACGGATTTCGAAAGTCACGTCCGAAAATTGGCATCGCTTGATTGACGCGTATTTGAAGCGCCGTACTCAGCTTCAACGCGTTTGCCTGCTCATCGATTCCCGTCACCCCGCTCACGACAGCGATGTGTTGATGATGAAACTGCTCGACGCCGCCGCAGTGTCTTATGTTGTGGTGTTAACAAAGCTGGATAAATTGAACGCTGTCGAAAAAGACCGCGCGATTAACGATGCCACCTTGCTGATGAAAAGCCATCCGGCCGCCCATCCGGAACTGTTTGTTACCTCGGCTGAAACAGGTGCCGGCATACCGGCACTTCGCGCCCATCTCGCACGCGTGGCGCTGCCCCCCGAAAAGCGCTATAAGACGAACTCTGGCGGAAAGCGTGCATGACTTCAGGACCCGACGACAACAGTTTCCAAGGCAAGGACGAGCGCGTCCAGAATCTGCGCCAGCTCGCGAAATGGCGTGCGACAGCGCGAGTGCTGACGGAAGCACTCCCCTTCATTCTCCAATATGACCAGAAGACTTTGGTTGTGAAGTACGGTGGCAACGCGATGGGCGAAGAGGGCGTCGCCGAACACTTTGCACAAGACATCGTACTCATGCGCCAAACCGGCATAAATCCCGTTGTTGTGCACGGCGGCGGCCCCCAGATCGGCGCCATGCTCAAGCGCTTGGAAATCAAATCGAATTTCATTGATGGCCTTCGCGTCACCGATCAAGCCGCGATCGACATTGTGGAAATGGTCCTGACTGGCACAATTAACAAACAAATCGTCACGGCCATCAACCATGCGGGAGGCAAAGCCGTTGGTGTGTCCGGAAAAGATGGCCAGCTCATCATTGCGAAAAAGCTCCTTCGCTCGAAGATTGACCCTCAAACCGGTAAATCAGAGCCGGTCGATCTTGGGTTCGTTGGCGAGCCTGAAAAAGTAAACATAGAAGTCCTTCAAACAATTGTTCAGGCCGACATGGTGGCGGTCATCGCGCCGATTGGCGTGGGCAAAGCGGGTGAAACGTATAACATCAACGCCGACACGGTCGCAGGCGCGGTCGCCGGAGCATTGAACGCCGACCGGCTCCTCCTCTTGACGGATGTGCCAGGTGTAATGGACCGCAACGGGAATTTGATTGAACAGCTCACCACAACCGAGGCGCGCGCTCTCATAGCCGATGGCACAATTTCGGGCGGAATGATCCCAAAAATCGAAACTTGCATCGATGCCATTGAACGCGGCGTAAAAGGAGCTGTTATCCTCGATGGTCGTATCCAGCATGTGTTACTTATTGAATTGTTTACAGAACACGGCGCGGGCACCATTATCCTGCCTGGATGAAAACAAGCAATAATCAAGGTATGGCGGTGACAGCTTCGTTCGCGTCTCGCGCTCTCGTTCTTGCCCTGGGTGCAATGCCGTTCATTGCCACTTACGTGCACGCGCAGGAAGCAGGAGCGCCGGAGGCCGCACCACCACGCCCGGTCGTCTTGCCAATGACTCCCGGAAGTTCACTGCGGCCACAACCGCCAGCGGCCAACAATCCAGCCAACCCCCAAAAGCCGAAAATACTTCCAGTTCCGGCCTCACGCACGGACGCAGCCACGAACTCACAGCGATCTGGCCGCCCGGACAAACTTTCTCCCAACGACTACACATTTTGCAATCGCACATCGTATGCTTTGACGATCGCCGTCGGCATAAAGAATGGCGCCCTGCTTGCAACACGGGGGTGGTGGATCGTTCCTGCGGGGGAATGCAAAGTCGTAATCAAGGGACCGCTCACCCAATCCACCTATTTCAGCTTTGCCCGCTCATCATTCGCGCACACTGGAGCAATTCGCACGTGGGGCGGCACGCACAACCTGTGCACGGGCAAAGGCAATTTTCAAGCTTCAGGTGACGGCTCCAACCAATGCGGGCCAGGATATGTTGCTCAAGGCTTCGCAAAAGTTGACACGGCCGGAAATGCAGGCTGGCTCACAATGCTCTCTGAAAATTCCAGCTTTAAAAACATGGAGCAGGCGCGGGTTGCCGGTCTGCAGCGATTATTATCTGACTTAGGAGCTTTCACTGGTCCGATTGACGGGATTGCCGGTCCAAAATTCAATGAGGCTCTTGCGCAAATCCGGGCAGCTTTGTCGGTTTCCGGGTCGGACGCCGCTGGTTTGTACAGTAAGCTGCACGCTGAGGCGACCCGGCTGCAAACCGCCGCCGGGCTTACATTTTGCAATCGCACCCAAGACATCATTTGGACCGCCTTCGGGAGGGTCATTCAAGACAAAGCGCAGAGTAAAGGGTGGTACCGGCTACAGCCTGAACAATGCGAAAAAGTCATTAAAGAACGGCTGACCGAACCCTTTATCTACGCCTTTGGCGCCGCTGAACGAAATGAAGGCGTGCCCGAAACATGGGGTGGCAGCAATTCGTTTTGCACCAAAGAGTCTACGTTTGACTTTGACGATTCAACAAATTGCCCCGGAAAGGGCTTCACGAACACGGGGTTTTTTCAAATTGATACACTCGGCCGGTCAGGCGTGATGTTTGAGTTTGTCTCGCGCACACCCGCCCCAGAATAAACCAGGTCCTTGGACTCCTGCATTACGCCTTGCAGCCAAAATAACTCAGATGCCAATTCATTTCGTCTTGGGTCAGAGGGAAGTGCACGCCCTCCCGCGCCAACAACAGTTTCGCACCCGTTAGCCGCGCTATGCCAGATTGAATCTTGACTGAAACGCGCATTGAAAGCCCTGCCCTCCATACTATCGCCGTTATAGCCTTGCCCGATTGGCTCACCAAAATCCGGTCAACAGTCGGCTTGGGTATATTGGTAAGCAGAGCAAGGGCGTAACTGACAATTCGCCTGTCTCCACCTTCCGCTGCATTTGAAACAAACTCATCGTCGAGTTTTCCGGATGCCCGCACGCCTTCGATCACGGCTCTCGCTTGATCGTCGGCCGACACAACACCTTCGCGCACACCTTCGGCCTCCAGGCGCTCGCGGACGCGCTTGCTCAGCAATCCGGCTGTTTCGTCATCCAGATCGCCACGTTCGCACAACAAGCGCAGCAGTGAGGAACTCACAAATCCGGCGATTCGCTTGACCGCTCTAAGCGAAAGATCGGCGCGCACGACGACGGGTTGATGCCAGGCCTCAATACTGGCAGCCTGTTCTATGACGCGGTCGAGCGCATCCTCGCGAATCTGAGCGTTTGGATTGGCCAGCAATGCAGCGATCGCCGAAACATCAAAACTTGCCACCAGGGCATCGCTAACCGGCTCGCTGACCGTGCCACGTTTGGCAATGGCAGCAAGGCTGCCCTCCACGCGGGCACCTGCAACAATCTCAATCAAGTCCTCGTCCGACAGCAACGGCGAATACTCAAGAACCGGCGCGCAAACAATCAACTCCAGGTCTTGCGCTAACTGCTTCACGATATAAGCCGGAACATGCGCAGAGGCCCTGATTTCCTCTGAAAGTATGGCCCTCACACGAGGTAAACTATCGCGCGCCAACCGTTCCATCACTTCAATTGCAAGATCTCGAACACGCGACGCTTCATTCGGGTCCAATCCCGGCACCAGCCGCCCGATCTTGCGCGCCAGTTCGCATCGCACGTCGTCATCTTTGTCCGATGTCAGTATCTTATTAGCCTGATGGGGTGTCGAAGGGTTCGCCGCAACCTTCCGCCGGACCACGACGCATTGATCGGTAGCCAAATAATAGAGTATCTCGGGCTCAACCCCTTCTTGCCCTGCAAGATGCTCGCGGATCGTACGCGCGTGCGTTTCAAGGGCTTGGCGAGCCTCGGCATAATTCAACTTTTTTGCCTCGGACTCCGGCTGCGAAATCTTATGCTTCAACCAAGTGATCATTTCACAATCTCCGCCGGTTTTTCCGGGCCCAAGTGTGCAAGCAACCGCACTAGTGCCATAGCAACTCCGAGATGGGGAACAATGCCCGCAAGCAAACTCCGTTCTGCCTCGTTGAACGAACCCTTTGCATCATTTCGTGCGAGCACGACGTTGCCATTCCTTGCGCCATGATAGTTCGTTTCAACTGTCATCCGGTGCGAGAAGCCGGCATCCGTCCCGATCATCACGCAATGCCCGGTGCCCTCAACATTGATTGACGCAAAATCAGCTTCCGTTGCAGCACATAAGGCATCGCACGCAGCAAGTAGCATACGTCTTGGCTCGACTTGTGACCTCATGGCCGTCACCACCGCTTGCGCCAGTTCTTCCCGGGCGCGTACTTTCGCAATATCGCGCTCATGACATCGCAACGACGTGATGTCATGAACAACGCCCCGAGTGCCGCACCAAGCACCTTGCGAGTCGTGCATGGGCTTTGCCGTAACTACGACACAAGCGTCGCCACCGGATTTCCCGTGCGTCCACACCTCCTGTTCGCATACTGCCGTCATGCTGGAAAATAGAGACGTAACCTTCGCATCATCGAAAATATTGCGTGGCCGCGAGCCATGAAGCTCCTCGGCTGAAAAGCCCAGGAGCCCCGCAGGCGAGACATACGTAAAATATGCCGAGACATCTGTTTCGAACGCAAAGTCGGTTGAGCACAACGCCACGTCCCGGAACAACTGACGTGAAGCGGCCAATGCACTCAGCATACTGGCTTCCAGCGTACTGTCGCGTGCGACAATCAAAACCAGTCCTGCTGGCACCGGGAAAAGCGTAAGGTCGAAACGGCGCGCACAGCTTTCGCCAGCGTGAGCCGGAAGATTGGTCCGGGTCGACTGGATTTTTTCAGCAAGCCTCGTGTCAATCACCAGCGCGCGCACAATGGCTGGAAGTTCCCCGCCGTTCAGCAGCGATTGCGCCTGCTGGTTTGAGGCAACAACCGACCCATCGCCGCTTGCCAGAACGGCGGGTGAAATGGTCGTTTGCACATGAGCTCGCGCCCACGCTTCGAATTCCCATTCAGTGTGCCCCGCCATTGGCTGTGCACTGTGCATAAAAACCCCTTGCGGATGAGTGTGAGCAACGCGTTACTTTACCTCTGGGCAGATTAAGGCCGCCTAAAACGCCGCACCAATTCAAGGTTAATGTCAGGTTGCGAAGCGCTCCCCGTTCGCGCATCTTCCGCCCGCACGATGAAAAAAGAACCTGAAAGCACTCCGGATTTTACCCATATCGACGATTGGGTCTTCGATCTGGACAACACGCTTTATCCACCCACATGCCGGTTGTTCACGCAAATCGACGTCAAGATGCGTTCGTTTATCTGCGAACTGTTGAACATTGATGGCGACCAGGCTTACGCATTGCAGAAACAGTATTTTCGCGACCATGGAACGACGCTCACTGGCTTGATGAAGGTTCACAACGTAGAACCCGCGCGCTTCCTGGACTTCGTCCATGATCTGGACGTGTCTGTCGTTCCCGCTAACCCGGAGCTAGGCGCTGCGCTGGAAAAACTTCCTGGCCGGAAAATTGTCTTCACAAACGGCACCGTTGCCCACGCCCAGCGCGTGCTTGCACGCATTGGCATTGGCCATCACGTCGAAGAAATTTTCGACATCGTCCACGCGGACTATATACCGAAACCCCAGGTTGAGACGTTTCAACGCTTCATGGACAAACACTCCATCAACCCCGCGCGCGCCGCCATGTTCGAAGACCTTGATCGAAACTTGGCACCAGCGCATGAGTTGGGTATGACCACAATCTGGGTTCACGCGGCCGCAGGTCACGCCGACCCTGCCGTCCGCAGTTGGGGTGAGCCTGCATCGGGTGCAGCCCATATACACTACCAAACCGAAGACCTTACGCACTTCTTGAAAACCATTCGCCTGCGGAGCGCTCCATGAGCCGGAACAAACTTCAAATCACAATCGATGAGGCATGGGACACCCGGGAGAACATCTCAACCGCAACTCAAGACCCCATACGCGCCGCCGTGCAAGAAACACTGGCAGCCTTGGACTGTGGCGAGTTTCGCGTTGCCGAAAAAACGGGTGGCGAGTGGCACACCCATCAATGGATCAAAAAGGCGGTGCTGCTGTCTTTCCGCCTGAATCCGATGGAACTCATCTCAGGCAGCCCCGGCAACGGCAATTGGTACGACAAGGTTCCGTCCAAATTCGCCACATGGGCGCTCAGCGATTTCGAACGCGCCGGATTTCGCGCCGTACCCGGCGCCATCGTCCGCCACTCGGCTCACATCGCACGCGGTGCCGTCCTCATGCCAAGTTTCGTCAACGTCGGAGCCTATGTCGGTGAGGGCACGATGATCGACACCTGGGCGACGGTGGGTTCCTGCGCTCAGATCGGCAAGAACTGCCACGTCTCTGGCGGTACAGGCATAGGCGGCGTGCTAGAGCCGCTGCAGGCCAATCCCGTCATCATCGAAGACAATTGCTTCATCGGCGCGCGCGCGGAAGTCGCCGAAGGCGTTATCGTCGGCGAAGGCGCGGTCATCGGCATGGGCGTCTTCCTCGGTCAGTCGACCAAGATCGTGGATCGCGCCACCGGGCAAATCCACCAAGGCAAGGTGCCGCCTTATTCAGTCGTTGTTGCAGGCTCGCTTCCCGGCGGCCCCAACAAGCCCTCGCTCTATTGCGCCGTGATCGTGAAAACCGTCGACGAGCGTACAAGATCGAAGACTTCGATCAACGAACTGTTGCGGGATTAATCTGATGCACGATCCGCGAATTCCGGCCGGGAAAGCAGCCGCCCTCCTGATCGCCAGAGGCGAACGCATCGCCGTCGCCGAATCTTCCGCAGGCGGAATGATCTCCTCCGCCCTGCTGGGCTTCTCTGGCGCGTCGGCGTATTTTGCCGGCGGCGGCATCATTTACACCGCCCGCGCCCTGAAGGCATTGCTCGACGTCTCGCGCGACGACCTGAAAGGCATGCGCTCATCGAGCGAACCTTACGCCGCCTTCCTCGCCGGAACGATTCGCGCCAAACATCGCGTCGAATGGGGCCTTTCCGAAACCGGAGCAGCGGGCCCGACAGGTAACGGCTACGGCGATCCTGCTGGCCACACCTGCTTCGCCGTCGCCGGACCTATTACGCGCGTAAAGACGCTGCGAACGCCAACCACCGACCGCTGGACCAACATGGGATGGTTTGCCGAAGCAGCACTCGAACTTCTCGTCGAGGCACTCGAAGAAGCGCCCCGCTCATAGTGGTGAAACACTGCCGATCTCGTACATTTGCAACTTGCGATCCGACACCCCGATCGAAGTCCATGACGCGCGCCACTCCGACAGATGCGGCATTTTGAAGTGAAGCTGCAACGCCTCCTTGTCGCGCCAAACTTCAAATACATGCACGACATGCGGGTCGAGCACATCAACCGAATAGGAATAGTCGATGCACCCAGCCTCCGCGCGCGATGCCTTGATGACTTTGTCCATCGCTTCGCGTGTCGCTTCGCGCTTTGATGGGTCGATGCGAACCGTTCCTGCGACAATGATCATGACTGCACCGTGGCAGGGTCGATGCCCACGGCTTGAATCCACGGCGCCCACACTTGAACTTGGCGGTCGCCTGTTGGTCCTACAGTAATGCCACCGTCAACGACCAGCGCATGCCCGTTAACAAAACGCGACCCGTCACTGGCAAGATAAAGTGCTGCTTCGGCAATATCATTGGGCAACCCGCCGCTCGGAATAGGTTGCGATTGAGCCAACGCTTTCGCCACCGCCGCAACCGATTGATCCGCCACTTGCGTCGCCAACCCCATTGCCTTGGCGAGTATTGGCGTTGCTATCAATCCAGGACAAATGCAATTCACGCGAATATTCATGGGACCCAATTGCGCGGAAGAAACCTTGGTCATATGCACAATCGCGGCCTTCGCCGTCGAGTATAAGACCGGCCCGAATCCACTTTGCAGCCCTGCAATCGAAGCGGTGGCAATGAGGGAACCTCCACCCTGAGCCTTCATTACCGGCACCGCATGCTTCATACCCAACAGTGCAGCCAGAACATGCAAATGCATGACCGAATCGAAATCTTCCGCACTGACATCATCGGCCAACGCCAACGAACCCGCCGATCCCGCGTTACTGAACAGACAATCCAGCCGCCCAAAGGATTTCACAGCCAAATCTATCGCGGCCTTGATGTCTTGCTCGTTTGTCACGTCGCAGTGGATATATCGCACCGCCTGGCCGTGGGCTTCCACCAGCCGCGCGCCCTTGTCGTCCTGGATGTCGGCCGCGACAACTTTGGCGCCTTCCTGTACAAACAAGTCGACTGTCGCCCGGCCTATGCCCGACGCCGCACCTGTAATCACAGCAACTTTTCCGCCAAGGCGCCCTGTCATTTCGTTCCTCGCTGTTAACTCAATTGTGATCCGGTTGACCCGCTCAAGCTCCCGGTTCTAAATCCCTCCCATGGAAACACAAGAGCGCATGCGCCTCACCGATCCGCTGCCCCTGGCGCAAGACCTCATCCGCTGCCATAGCGTGACACCCGCAGACGGCGGCGCGATTGGCGTGCTTGAGCGTGCGTTGACAAGTCTGGGTTTCACGTGCACGCGCCTGCCGTTCAACAGCGGCGGCCCGAGAATCGAGAACCTTTACGCACGCCTTGGAACAGCCGCACCAAATTTCTGCTTTGCCGGCCATACCGACGTCGTGCCGCCTGGCGATACATCATCGTGGCGCTTTGACCCCTTTGCCGGAACCGTTTCCGACGGAACGTTGTTTGGCCGCGGCGCCGCCGACATGAAAAGCGCGATCGCGGCGTTCGTCGCAGCGGTCGCACGCGCGCAAAACCGGACAGGCAATCGCGGTTCAATCAGCCTCCTCATCACCGGGGACGAGGAAGGCCCCGCCGTCGACGGCACAACCCGGGTGCTCGATTGGCTCAAGGAACACGGCGAGCGCCTCGACCATTGCATCGTTGGTGAGCCCACTGCGGAGTTTTCGGCCGGCGATACCGTCAAGATCGGCCGCCGCGGCAGCCTCACTTGCTATCTGCGCGTCAAAGGGATGCAAGGCCACGTCGGCTATCCCGATCAGGCCAACAATCCAATCCCCGGCCTCGCCGCCGCGCTGGTGCGCCTGACCAGCCACAAACTCGACGATGGCAGCGCGCAGTTCCAGCGCTCCAACCTTGAAGTCACAACGGTCGATGTCGCCAACCCGGCAACCAACGTGATTCCCGCCGAAGCAAAGGCAACCTTCAACATCCGGTTCAACACCGGGCAGACGGCCGAAGGTCTTGAACAATGGATCGATCACGAGATCGAAACCGCATTGGCGCCATTCAAACTGGGATACGAACTCCGGTTCACCCGCGGCGCCCAGCCTTTCTTGACCAAACAAGGACCGTTTACCGCGCTGATCGACCGCGCCATCAACACAGTGACGGGATCGCGTCCGAAATTCTCAACCACCGGCGGCACATCCGACGCCCGTTTCATTCAAGCCTTTTGCCCTGTTGCTGAAATCGGCCTTGCCGGCTCGACCATGCACAAGACCGATGAGAATGTCCGCCTGTCGGATCTCGAGCAGTTGACCAGAATTTACGAAGCCATCCTCAACACCTATTTTGAAACACAAGGCGCCTGAGGATGAACTTGACCTACGTACAAAATTCCTTGCATGCCGCTCTTCGCCTCGCCGTCCGCGACCCTCAAGCCTGGGGGAAATTTGATCTCACCGCAGACGGCTTCTTTCGTTCGTTTGTCGCCATTCTCCTGGTTGCACCAATCAACATTTTGTACGACCTGTTCGACTTCCGCCTGGCCCAAGCCCGCGCCCTGAGCGACGGCAAGATTCCATCTGCAATAGAATACGGCTTTTCTGAAGTTCTTTTCTCCACCGCGGCCCTCGCCATAGGCTGGTTCGTTTTTCCGCTCGTACTGTTGTTCCTCCTGCGCTTCCTGGATTTGTCCCATCGCTATGCCACGATGGTCATTGCCCACAACTGGGGCAGCGTTGTCATCCAGATTTTCAATGTGCCCGCCATCATACTGTTTTCTGTAGGACTGATTTCGCACCAGATTGCATTGGACCTCCTCTTCGTTACCTTCGGTCTGGCGCTGTACTACCGTTTCTACATCGCCCAGACCGCACTCGACATAGGGTGGGGTCTGGCCGTCGGCATTTCAATGCTGGAACTGCTGATGTCGATTTTCTTTGTACTTGCCGTGTCCGATACCCGCTTCCTGTGGCTGCCATCAGCCTCATGAACGGAGCCCCCATCGCCATTTTTGATTCCGGCGTCGGCGGTCTCACCGTTGCCCGCGCCATCGCAGATCTTCTGCCGCAAGAGCATCTGGTCTATTTGGGTGACACGGCGCGCCTGCCCTATGGCACCAAAAGCGCCGGGACCGTCACCCGCTACGCCGTGCAAGCCGCGCGCGCCCTCATGCGCTTCAAACCCAAGATGATCGTCGTCGCCTGCAACACCGCTTCTGCCGTGGCACTTCCAGCCCTGAGCGCAGCCTATGCCCCGGTCCCGGTCCTTGGCGTCGTCGAACCGGGTGCACGCGCTGCCATTGCCGCCAGTCAAACCGGCTCTATCGCCGTCATCGCCACCGAAGGCACCGTCAACGGCGGCGCTTACCTACGTGCCATTCACGCACTGAACCCGGACGCCCGCATCGTCCAGCGCGCCTGCCCGCTTTTCGTCGCGCTCGCCGAGGAGGGCTGGACCACCGGCGCCGTGCCCGAACTCACAGCCGCGCGCTACCTGAGTGAAATGTTCTCAGGCTCTGCGCCGCCGGACACGCTCGTTCTGGGCTGCACCCACTTTCCCGTGCTCGTAATGCCCATCACCAAGGCGATAGGCAGCGGCGTCATTCTCGTCGACAGCGCCGCCACCACGGCACACGAAGTCGCCAAACTTTTGCATCAAGCCAATGCACGCAGCAAAGCCCCGCCCAAACCACCAACCTTTCTCAGCACCGACGCACCCGAGCGCTTCGCCCGCGTCGGAAGCCAGTTCTTCGGCGCGCCCATCGACAGGTCTCAGGTCGAACTCGTCGACCTCACGCCGTAATCGACCCGCACCAGATAGAGCCCATCCGGCGGCGCCACCGGCCCGCACGCCGTGCGATCCCGCGCCTCAAGCGCCGCCCGCACATCGCAAGGCTGCCACTTGCCGGTCCCCACGTTCTTCAACGTCCCCACCATCGAACGCACCTGATGATGCAAGAACGAACGAGCAGACGCACTAATGCGAATCTCTTCCCCCGCGCGAACGACGTTCAATACATCGAGCGTTTTGACCGGTGAGTTCGCCTGACACTCGGCCGCTCGAAACGTCGTAAAATCATGATGTCCTACCAAACCTTGCGCCGCCGCATGCATCGCGACGGCATCCAGATCAACCTGCACTGACCACGCCCGCCCCGCATCAAACGTCAGCGGGCTGCGCCGGTTGACGATCCGGTAGACATAGTGCCGCGCCGTCGCATTGAAGCGCGCATGAAAGTCATCGGCCACCAGCGCCGCCTCAAGCACCGCCACCGGATGCGGCCGCAAATGCGCGTTGAGCGCATCGCGCATTTTGTCAGCCGCCATCTCCTTGGCAATGTCGGCGTGCGCCACCTGACCCAGCGCATGCACACCTGCGTCCGTTCGTCCCGCAGCACCCACAGTGACGCTTTCGCCGGTCAGCTTCATGATCGCGTGCTCAAGTGCTGCCTGCACCGACGGACCGTTCTCCTGCCGCTGCCAGCCCACAAAGGGCTTGCCGTCATACTCGATCGTGAACTTCCAGCGCGCCACCGTCAGTTCAACTTCGCGCCAGCACCAACCGGAAAACCACGCACAAACTCCAAGGCAGACTGGGCCCCGCGCCCCGCACGTTGAAGCTCGACGATCTCGATCGTACCCTCGCCGCAAGCCACAACAAGCGGCGCCGCAATCACCTGACCAGACGCACCGCCACCCTCCACCACCCGCACCCGCAAAACCTTCAGCCGCGTCTCGCCGCTCATCGTCCAGGCGCCGGGTGCCGGATTGAGGCCGTGAACATGCCGCAACACTTCGCGCGCAGGCTTTGACCAATCGATCCGTGCTTCGTCCGCCGCGATCTTCCTCGCATAGCTCACGCCGTCCGCGCTCTGCGTAACTTCCAAGCCGCCACCAGCACCAATCCCTTGCAAAGCCGCCGCCATCAATCGGGCACCTTCCCGCGCCAGCATATCCTGCAAGCCGCCTGTTGTCGTCGTGTCATCAATCGACGTGCGCCATGCCGCCAACACTGGCCCCGTATCAAGCCCCACCTCCATCCGCATCACCATGACCCCCGTCTCGACGTCGCCCGCCATGATCGCGCGATGGATCGGCGCCGCCCCGCGCCAGCGCGGCAGCAAGGACGCATGCAGATTAAAGCACCCCAGCTGTGGCGCCTGCAAAATCCCCAGCGGCAGCAACAACCCATAAGCCACCACAATCGCCGCATCCAGATTGAGGCCCGCAAATGCCGCTTGGCTCTCGACATCCTTCAGCGACACCGGCGTGCGCACCTCAATGCCCCGCGCCTCGGCCGCCACCTGCACCGGGGATGCTTGCAATTTCCGCCCGCGCCCCGCAGGTCTAGGCGGCTGGGAATAAACGCACACCACCTCATGTCCCGCCGCAACCAGCGCTTCAAGCGTTGGCACCGCAAACTGAGGTGTCCCTAAAAATGCAATCCGCACGGAATTAGCTTTCGTTCACAGGGCCCGTTCAATCCGCCGGCTCGCGGTCCGCCGGTTTGCGCGCCTTCGCCAGTTTCTTCAGCATCATCGAACGCTTCAGCCGCGACAGATGATCGATGAACAACACGCCTTCAAGATGATCCATCTCATGCTGAAGACAAACCGCCAGCATTCCCTCGGCATCAATTTCGCGGGGGGCGCCGTGATAGTCGAGATACTTCACCTTCACCTGCGCCGGCCGCTCAACCTCTTCGTAGAGATCGGGCACCGACAAGCAGCCCTCTTCACAAACCACATAGTCCTCGGAGGCCCAGACAATCTGCGGATTGACGAAATACATCGGCCGCCGTTCCGGCTTTGCGTCTTTGGCAGGCTCTTCGCCGTCGTCGTCCCTGGACTTGGGCTTACCCAGATCCATAACGATCACCCGCCTGGCAACGCCCACCTGGATAGCAGCCAGACCAATCCCCGGCGCGTCGTACATCGTCTCCAGCATGTCATCCATCAGCCGGCGCAATTCATCCGTCACCTTCGCCACAGGTTCTGACACCTGTTTAAGGATCGGGTCCGGCGCAACAAGGATAGGAAGCAAAGCCATAACCACGGGAGGTAAATCAACCACCGCAAAGCGTCAAGGATTCGCGCAAACAATCAATATCCAGGACCCCAACACCAAACCCACCCGCAAAAAACACTTTCATGAACCGTAACAGCGTCACATTGGCCAAGTTCCGTCAAAAACTCCGTAACATTAGCTGAAATACACCCGTCACGGCCGTAACAGAGCGCCCGCCTCCAAACTCTCGTCGCCCGGCCTTCGACCAAATAAGAATAAGTTTTTTGGTGCATAAGAACGTATATAGAACTATGCCCGCCGCCGCGCAAGACCCGAAATGCATCACACAAGCCGGTAGTAATCAGATTTCGCGATGAGTGCTTCGACGTCAACCGTCAAATCTAAAACCAGATTACCGCGAACCTAAAGTAGAAAGCGGAAGAATGGCCAGATAGCGCCACTTTTTGTAAAGCCAGACGCTGTGAAGAAATTCTGGATACGTGCCGAAGCAGGCCGTCTGCCTGCCAAAATGACGGATGCGGCGTGAGCAACAAAGCGCATTGCTTCCGCACCGAAAACCAGCAACGCGGTAGAAGCGATTACCCCCACTGCAACACGTGCTACTTAGCACTCAAGGATTTCGTGCACGCCCTGCCCCGGCTTTTGTGACTAAATGGAAGTTTGGCTCACTTTTCTGGAACAGTCTTAGTCGTGAACTCACAACAGGCGGGCTTCCCAAAATTCTATCGGCTTGAAGGCTCCTCACTCCTTTGGTCTCAGTTGGGTTTGGTCGCGTTTGCGCTGCTGATAGCACGGCCACTCCTGTACTACGCCGTCATTACCACGAAAGCAGCGACGAATAGTATCCTCGGTATCCTGCCGTTCACCCTTGCTTTCGTTGCGCTCGTTTTTTTAATTCATCTATGGCGTGTTGTTCACACGGTAACAACGCTGTGGTCAGACAGGATCGAAACCTCAGACGGTATTTTTAGGCGCTGTCTGGCTGCACACGAGATCGACAGCTACAGTTTCGACCGGAACGACTGGCTTTACTTTTTCCCAAAGGCGGAGGGGGCGCACGCTTTGATCGTTTTCAAGGCAGTGTAGACGGAACGATTCCAGCTTGATTGGCTGTTGATACTCCCCAATGAAAGAGACGCAGGTCCAAAACGACTCGAACTGGCGGTCACCGCCAATCCGCGCTTCGGTGCCACGCATTTTGAGCGACAGAAGTTTCTATCGCGCATGCGTCGCTGGGCTGGCGGCCTCAACATCGCTGGTGTCGTAGCCGCTGCGTCGTACCTGTTGTGGCCAGTGCCTCAGATAGCCCTCATTCTGGTTTTCATTCCTTTGATCGCCGTCGGGGTCAGCCTTTGGTCAGCTGGTGTCGTGCAACTTGATGTGGAGATCGAAAAGCGCGATCCGCGACCTTCCGCTTGGGCTGCCGCCCTCGCTCCAGGACTGGCAACAGTCTTGGTTGGATTCAATGGCACCGAAATGTTGGAGCCCCATGCACCATTTGTGCCCGGGATTTGTCTGGCGGCAGGCATGATCGCGGCGTTGCTGTGGCGGGATCGCTGGCTCCGCTCTAAACCTCTGCGTGCCGCATTCTACTTCATGATTGGTGCGACATTCATGACCGGCGCCTTGCATCAGACCAACATTCGCTTGGACTCAATTGAGCCCACTCAATTCAAAGCGACGATTGTGTCGAAGCAAAGCTACAATCGGCGAGACTCATGGTATGCTCTGGAACTCGCTCCATGGGGCCCGAATAGTGCCCCAAAATCTCTTGACGTTTCCCGCGAGATTTTCGATGTTGCGGCCGTCGGGGACGAAGTTTGCCTCCGCCTCCACCCAGGATTTCTTGGCTGGCAATGGTTCGAACGTACCGAGTGCTCGACCCGCGGTGCGGGAGCTTCTTTGCATGCTCCGGTCAATGGTGCGGCTGTGAGGCCAACTTTCTCTTGAAATCGTGAAGCTCTGCCGGAACCCAATCTATCGCTAACCTCAACCCTCACTGACTGAGCACGCTTCGCACCTGCTTGGGCAATCGCGTGATCGCGCGCAGGTAGGATTGTGCCGTGGCATCGGGTTGCCGGACGCCCTGTTCCCAACTCTGCACTGTACGCAGCGGAATTCCATAGGCCGTCGCGAACTCGTATTGCGACATCTCAAGTTGGCGGCGAATAGCTTTCACGTCCACGACCCACACGCGCGTCTCGCGCATGCCGGCTTTATCGCCGCGAAGATAGGCCCGCGCCTGGCTCACGCCAGCAATCACCCGCCGGTCGGCTTTTGTGGTCGTTGTCTTCTTAAGCATTTATTATCCTTTTGCTCTTGCCGCCTTCACATCTTTGGCAAAGGCCAGTAGCGCCTTTTTGCCCACGGGACTCAAATCGCTCGCCTCGTTTTTGGCAAACATCGTGAGCAAGAAAAGAGGCATCGTTTCGTCATAGTGATAATAGATCACCCGAACGCCGCCACGCTTGCCTATTCCTTCGCGACCCCATCTTATTTTGCGCGACCCGCCCGCGCCTTCTATCAAATCACCGGCCAGCGGATTCGCCGCAATGTGGTCGATGAATTCTTCCCGCTCCACCTCCGTCCACACCTTGCGTGCGCGTTTCTCGAAATCGGGCGTTTCGCAAACAGTTATGAGTTTCAAGGTCGACATCATTCTCAAGCACTATATCACATTGTAGTATAACACTCAATACCATTCGAAATGGCAGGGAACACGGGAATTCGCAGGTCGACATCGAAGATTCTCAATGTGAGGTTTTGTTAGATTATGTGAGAAAGAGCCCCCCCTCACATCGCCCGGCGCGCCGCGAAGGCTGCCGCAAGCGTGCCTTCGTCCAGATAGTCGAGCTCGCCGCCCACCGGCACCCCGTGCGCCAAACGTGTCACCGGAACACCAGACCCCGCGATAATATCCGTCACATAGTGCGCGGTCGTCTGACCCTCGACGGTGGCGTTCAGCCCCAGCACCACTTCGCGCAAACCGGCCACCTTCACCCGCTCCACCAGCGAGGCCAGGTTCAATTGATCGGGCCCGCGCCCGTCGAGCGCCGAGAGTGTTCCACCCAGCACATGATAGCGCCCGCGAAACACGCCCGCCCGCTCCAGCGCCCACAGATCGGCGACATCTTCGACCACGCAAATCAAACCGGAGTCGCGCCGCAGATCGCTGCACACCGAACATGGATCGCTTGAATCAAGATTGCCGCAAGCCGTACACGACTTGATCGTCCGCGCCGCATCGTCCAAAGCCGCGGCAAGGGGCAGCAGAAACGTCTCTTTTTTCTTCAGCAAAAACAGCGCCGCCCGCCGCGCCGAACGCGGACCCAGGCCCGGCAACCGCGCCAGCAACTGCACCAGGCGTTCAATCTCAGGTCCCGATAAAGGCGCCGCCACGACTTCTAAAACTTCATCCCTGGTGGCAACGGAAGCCCACCCGTCGCCTTCGACATCTCGTCGCTCACCTTCGCATCGAGCTTTACCCGCGCATCATTGATGGCAGCCACCAGCAAATCTTCAAGCATCCCGGCATCCTTCGGATCGATTAGGCTGGGATCAATCCGTACCGCCTTGGCCAGACCCTTGCCGTTCAGCGTCACCTTGACCATTCCGCCGCCCGATTGCCCTTCGGCCTCGACCAGATTGACCTTCTCCTGCGCCTCTTGAAAGCGCTGCTGCAGCATCTGCGCCTGCTTCATCAAATCGCCGATATTTTTCATTCCCGCTCACCATTCCCTTCGGGTTCAACTAAAGCATCGCGGTCACGAACCGCCACGATCCGCGCGCCCGGAAACATCGCCATCGCCGCCTTCAGCAATGGGTCTTGCGCCGCCGACGCATGCCTCACCTGTTCTTCAGCTTGGGCTTGATCGGCCAGAGTGGCCTCGCCCTCGGCACTCGACACCGAAACGATCCAGCGTTCGCCCGTCCATTTCGCCAACCGGTCAGACAACTCGCCGGGAAAAGTTGCCGGAGCCGCCGGATTCAATCGAAGCTCCAGCCGCCCGCGTTCAAACGCAACCAGATGCACCCAATGCTCAAGCGCAAAGACAAGCCGCGCCTCGCGCTTCTCGCGCGTCAGCTCAACGATCCCGGCAAAGTTGCGCAGTTCAAGCTTCGGCACCATCGCCACAACCGGCGCAAGTCCGGCCGACGGTTCAGCCGGTGCCGTCACACTCTCATTGCGCGTCGCACTCATGCGCATCGGCGGTGGCGCCGCAGGTGCACTCACGGAGCTAACCCCACGCGGGCCAACCGCCAGCGCCGGACTTCCAACCGTGCGCAGCAACTGCTCTGTGGGCGGCAATTCCGCAGCAAAGGCAATGCGGATCATCGCCATCTCAACCGCCGCCGCTCCGTCTGGCGCCGACTGCACTTCCGACAGGGCTTTCAACAGCAACTGCCACGTCCGTGCCAACTGCGGCACCGTGAGCTTTGCCGCCATTTCACCGACGCGACGGGCTTCGCTTTCGGGCGCGCCCGCATGTGTGGTGCCGCCACTGACTTTGACGCGCGTTACCTCGTGGCAGATCTGCGTCATGTCTTGCATAACAGCCAGCGGGTCGGCGCCTGAGTCATACTGGCTGCGGAACTCGGCCAGCGCCTCGGCAATCGCCCCGCGCATCAGGCGCTCAAAAAGCTCAAGCCCGCGACCACGGTCCGCAAGCCCCAGCATCACCCGCACCGGCTCTTCCTCGATCACACCGCCACCTGCATGGGCAAACGCCTGATCGAGCAGCGACAGCGCATCACGGACCGAACCTTCGGCGGCCCGTGCAATCTGCCTCAGCGCCGCATCACTCGCGGCTTGCGCCTCTGATTTGCAAATCGCCGCCAAATGCGCCACCAGATCATCAACCGGCACACGCTTCAGATCAAACCGCTGACACCGCGACAGCACAGTAATCGGCACCTTACGAATTTCGGTCGTCGCAAAAACAAACTTCACATGCGGCGGCGGCTCCTCAAGTGTCTTGAGCAGGCCGTTAAAGGCCTGCTTCGACAACATGTGAACTTCGTCGATGATATACACTTTGTAGCGCGACTGCGCCGGTGCATAGCGCACGCCTTCGATGATCTCGCGAATGTCGTCGATGCCCGTGTTCGAGGCCGCGTCCATTTCATAGACATCGATGTTACGCGACTCGGCAATCGACTTGCACGGTTCGCAGGCGCCACAGGGGGACACTGTCGGCTCTTTGCGCTTGCCGTCCGCACCGCTGCAGTTAAGCGCCTTGGCAAGAATGCGCGCGGTCGTCGTTTTGCCGACCCCCCGCACGCCCGTCAGCATAAATGCATGCGCGATACGTCCGGCCGCGAACGCGTTCGCCAGCGTGCGCACCATCGCCGCCTGACCGATAAACGCATCTTCGAAAGTCTGCGGCCGGTATTTGCGCGCCAGCACCCGATAGGCGCCGGAGGCCGAAGCCGCACTGCCGCTCAATCCCAACGCGGGCTCGTCCGCTTCAGCGTCCGAACTCTTACCTTTCTTAGCCATTCAGAGATTTCACCAAGTGGGCCTGCCCACCGAAGCCGCAGGCGAAGGTGGGAGGCTGACGAACGACCCGAGTCGAAACTCGTTGCGGCTGCTTCCTTCCGGATCTGACCGGGTTGGCGAGGGACCCGTCCACCACCAACCTCCCAAGGGAGTATATCAGGCCCGCAGCGCCAAAACGCAAGCGCCACAAACATTGCGGCCAGGCCCGGGGTCGTGCCAGTGTAAACCGGTAATTTCTGTGGAAAGGTGCGGCGGCTGATGAGCATGGTTTTGCCTAAGAATCCGAATGTCTTCGCCAATTCGCCACTCAATCGCGCCGGTCATTTGCGTGCCGACCAGGATTGGCTGAAGTCAGCGCTCGCCGACAAGCAGTCTCTGTTTATTCCCGTGTGGAAGCTCATGCCCTTTCTAATCAAAAACCGCGAGGGCAAACGCGAAACCGGTTGGGTGACCGGCGAACTCGCTTTGCCGCTGATGCGCCCAGGCGCCATCGTCATCTTCTTGGGCCTGTATCGAGACAGCGCTCACTTCGCCATCGACATTTCCAGCCACACCGATCCCACCAGCGAAGGCGCACTCGCAGGCCTTGGAACCTTTGCGGACCTGCGGACAATCGCCGAAGAAATCGACATCGGCGATGCCGCCATTCTGGCCCAGGCCAAATCCCTGATCGATTGGCATCAGCGTCATGGCTTCTGCGCCAATTGCGGCGAACCGACCATCGCTGCCGACGCTGGCTACAAGCGCTTTTGCGAGGCCTGTAACACCGAACACTTCCCGCGCACCGACCCTGTCGTCATCATGCTGGCGCTCAACGGCGATACCTGCCTGCTCGGCCGCCAGGAAAAATGGCCCGCCGGTTTTTATTCGGCCCTCGCAGGCTTTGTCGAACCCGGTGAAACCATCGAGGAGGCCGTTGCCCGCGAACTCCACGAAGAAGCCGGCATCACCATCGATCAGGTCAGTTTCCACTCGACGCAGCCCTGGCCCTACCCCTCGTCTCTCATGATCGGCTGTTACGCGCGCGCCAAGACAACGGACATCACCGTCGACATGAACGAGTTGTCGGACGCCCGCTGGTTTACCCGCGAAGAAGTGCGCAATTCGCTCTACAAGGGCTCGAAGGATCTGCGCATGCCGCCCGCGCTGGCCATCGCCCATCAACTGGTGAAAAGCTGGGTCGAGGAAACCTAAACCGGCTGCACCAGCGTCTTGCGGAAAGCGTGCGCGGGATAAACGCCGGCAATTCGCACATGTGTCGTGAAAAACTGCAATTCCTCAAGCGCCAGCCGGACATTGCGCTCTTCCGGGTGTCCGGAAATGTCGGCATAAAACTGCGTCGCGTTGAACGAACCTTCCAGCTGATACGACTCCAGCTTCGTCATGTTCACACCGTTCGTCGCGAACCCGCCCATCGCCTTATAGAGCGCGGCGGGCACATTGCGCACGCGAAACACAAACGTCGTGATCACATCGCCCGAACCCAGTTCAGCGTCGTCTGCCTCACGCGCCATGATCAAAAACCGCGTGGTATTGTGCAGCGCATCTTCAACATTGGCCTTCAAAATCGTCAGCCCATAAGTCTCAGCTGCCAGCCCCGACGCCAGCGCTGCAAGCGCCGGATCCTTGAGCTCGGCAACATGGCGTGCCGAACCCGCCGTATCGGCACCCACAACCATTTTCAGACCCATCGAGCGGATGATATTGCGGCACTGTCCCAGGGCCGGGATCTGGCTCATCACCGACTTGATACCTTCGAGTGTAGCACCCTTGATCGCCATCAACTGATGATGAATGCGCAAGAAATGCTCGCCCGTAATGAAAAGCCCGGACTCCGGTAACAGATGATGAATGTCGGTAATGCGTCCGTGCAGAGAATTCTCGATCGGCAACATCGCCAGGTGCGCTTGATTGTCTTTGACCGCGGCGAACACGTCTTCGAACGTCGCGCAGGGCAATGGGATCATCTGCGGAAAAACTTCCAGACACGCCATGTGCGAGTTCGCTCCAAGCTCGCCTTGAAATGCAATCATATTCGAAGGATTTGTCATCGCTTTCCAATCACAGGCCTGGGCCCCAGCAATTGCCGCGCCCGCTCAAGATCGGCGGGCGTATCGACACCAAGAGGCACGCCTTCCACAACACGAACTGCAATCGACATCCCCGCCTCCAGCGCCCGCAATTGCTCCAGTTTTTCGCGCAGCTCAAGCGCCGACGGCCCCATCTTCACAAAGCGCTCAAGTGCCGCACGCCTGTAAGCATAGATCCCGATGTGATGGAAATGCGGACCATCCCCCCACGGTGCGGTAGCGCGCGTAAAATACAGCGCCCGCCCCTCGCGCTGGCCGGGCTGAAAGGCCACCACCGCCTTCGTCACATTGGGATTTGTGCGCTCACCGTCATCTACAATTTCCGTCACCAGCGTAGCGATATCCGCCCCCGATTGCCCCAGTGTTTCAACGGCCCCTCGCACCAACGCCGGATCGAGCGTCGGCACATCGCCCTGCACATTGACAATCACCTGGTGGCGCATCTGCGCATCGAGCATCGACAGTGCCTCAAAAATGCGGTCAGACCCTGACGGATGTTCCGGATCGGTCTGTATCGCTTCCCCGCCCGCGGCCAAAACCGCATCGACGATTTCGCTCTCGGCCGCCGCGACGACAACGCGGCCCGCTTTTGCCTCGCAGGCCCGGCGCCAAACGTGGACAATCATCGGCGCGCCGTGAATATCGGCGAGCGGCTTGCCCGGCAAGCGCGTTGACGCCATGCGGGCCGGGATCAGGATTAGTGGTTCGCTCATCTCAAACACAGTGTGTTCTAGGCTTCGTTCGACAACCAAAATGCGACGTTCCGCCGCAATGACCATAAAGTCACCGCAGCTATTGTCTGGCCGCATTTCGTCGCCTGCGCAACTCCGCAGTTCTTCTGCATTTTACCTCATCCGGCACGCCCAAGGATTGTTAAATGGATTCCTTCGAGTGGAACAAGATTTTCGGCGCTGTGCTTGGCACCGCGCTTTTCGTCGTCGCCCTCGGCATAGTCGTCGACGGTGTCATGGCGCCCGAAAAATCTGACAAACCCGGCATGGACGTTGTTATCAAGGATGATCCCGGCACAGGCGGCGGCACCGCGCCAGTTGCAGAACTCAAGCCCGATTGGGGAACAGTCTTGCCCGCAGCCGACCTCGTCGCTGGCGAAAAACTTCACACGCGTTGCTTTCAGTGCCACGACTTCGCCAAAGGCGGCCCCGACAAAATCGGCCCCAATCTTTACGGCGCTGTTGGCGCCAACCATGCCAGGCAACCAAACTATGCCTATTCGCCTGCACTGCGCGCGCTGGCGGCCAAAGCCTGGGGTTACGAAGAACTCAACGAGTTCGTAAAAAGTCCCAAGACAGCGATGCCGGGAACCAAAATGGCATTCCCGGGCCTGTCTAAAGTTCAAGATCGCATCAACTTGATTGCCTATTTGCGCACGTTGTCGGATTCCCCGCTTGCCGTTCCCGCGCCAAACCCGGCAGCGCCGCCGCCGGCCGCACCCGCTGATGGTTCAGAACCTCCCGCTGGTGAACTTCAGATTCCGCCTCCAGGAATATCCACCGACGGACTGGCTCATGACGCCCCTCCAGTTGAAGCACCACCCGCCCCCACTCCGCCACCAGGAGGCGGCGGGCACTAGGCTCAGCTGAATTCAGCCCATGCCAAAAGGCGCCCTGCTGTTTCAGCCCTCCGGCTATCCGCATGAAATCTGGTCGAACCATTTGCGGCGTCTGCTGCCAGATCTGGATATCCGCACCGCCGAAGACGACGCGCGCGCCAACGACATCGCCTACTGCGTCGCCTGGAAACCACAACCTGGAGCGCTAAGCGCACTCAAAAACCTGGCCGTCGTCTTCTCGATGGGTGCTGGCGTCGATGCCATCGTGGCCGACCCGACCTACCCAAAACATGTCCCCCTATCGCGTGTCGTCGATCCAACGCTCAGTCAGGCCATGACGGAGTACGTCGTCCTCAATGTCCTCTACTGGCACCGCCGTCAACACGACCTGGCCGCTTTGCAAAAAGCAAAGAAGTGGCGCCAGATCGTAACTCCGCGCGCCGAATACATTCGCGTCGGCATTTTGGGGTTCGGCGTCTTGGGCCAGGCCGCCGCATCCGCCCTGAAGCCGCTCAACTACCAGATCTCGGGCTGGAGCGCCTCGCCAAAATCCGCCGATGGCGTTCGCACGTTCCACGGCGACGCGGGCCTGCAAGCTTTCTTGAGTGAAACGGACATCCTTGTCTGCCTCTTGCCGCTAACTCCCGCAACCCGCGGCATCCTCAACGCCAAAACCTTCGCAAGCCTGCCCTTCGGCGCCTGTGTCATCAACTGCGCCCGCGGCGGGCACCTGATCGAAGACGATATAGTCGCAGCCCTCGACTCGAACCACCTACGCGGCGCGACGCTCGATGTTTTCCAAATCGAACCCTTGCCAGAAGCAAGCCCGCTCTGGACGCATCCAAAAATCATCGTCACCCCGCACGCCGCAGCCGTGACAGACCCCGCTTCGTTCATGGGTCATGTCGCCCGGACGATAAAACGCATGGACGAAGGCCTGCCGCCGGAAAATCTGGTAGACTTCGCCCGCGGCTACTAAGCGTAGCGCGCCTTCAACATCGCATAGATCGCGCGAACGGTTTGCGCCTCGCCGCCAATCGGCCGCCCGGGCCGCGCCCGGTCGTTCCAGGCCGCGATGTCGAAATGCGCGAATGATTTTGCTTTCTCGACAAAGCGCTCGAGAAACAACGCCGCCGTGATCGCCCCCGCATTGGGACTGCCGGGATTGTTCGTCAGATCGGCGACCTTGCTTTCGATCAAGTCCCGATAACCACGCCACAGAGGCAAGCGCCACATCGCATCGCTCTCGGCATGCGCCGCATGCATCAACTGCGCCGCCAGCTGATCGTCCTGGGTAAAAAACGGCGGCAGATCGAATCCCGTTGCCACCCGCGCCGCGCCCGTCAATGTCGCGATACAAATCAACAAATCCGGCGCAGCCGCGTCCGCTTCGCACAAAGCATCCGCCAGCACCAGCCGGCCTTCGGCGTCGGTATTGCCGACCTCGACCGTCAAACCCTTGCGGCTCGTCAAGACATCACCCGGCCGGTAGGCATCTCCCGAGATCGAATTTTCAACCGCGGGAATGAGCACCCGCAATGACACCGGCAGCTTCGCATCCATCACCATATGCGCAATGCCAAGCACGGCTGCAGCCCCGCCCATGTCCTTCTTCATCGTCAGCATGGCGCTCGACGATTTGATATCAAGTCCGCCTGAATCGAAACACACACCCTTGCCCACCAGCGTCACCTGCGGCTTCGACCTGTCACCCCAGGTAAATTCCACCAGCCGCGGCGCCCGCGAAGACCCCGCCCCCACCGCCCAGATCATCGGGAAATTATTC
>Ga0163153_10000452_pt1 | contig 73353 bp, 63 predicted proteins | sample OliLakLV19MP6IB1_FD_148629 | JGI IMG/M metagenome (GOLD analysis project Ga0163153, IMG submission 148629) | Freshwater microbial mat bacterial communities from Lake Vanda, McMurdo Dry Valleys, Antarctica - Oligotrophic Lake LV.19.MP6.IB-1 | ecosystem: Environmental > Aquatic > Freshwater >... | reverse complement strand
GGCATGAAGAAGGCGCTGCGGCCATCAAATCGCTTGCGACTCTCTTCGATGGTCGACGCGTGCTGCGCCAGCAAGCCCTTGATCGCATCTTCCGCGCCGGGATCGGCCGCCGCCATGAACACGGCGCTCACCACGCGGACGAGCCCCGCGACCGCCACACTGGCGACCACGATCGTGGCAACGATGCCGACGATCACTGGACCCGACCACCGAACGCCGCTTGCGAATCGAATGCGAACGCTCACAGAAGACTCCTTGTGCCGCCGCTGGCCAGCACCCACGCTTCAATCACCGCTCGCACGCGCAGCTTCTTGGTCGCGTCGAGGCGCGAGAGCCGCAGCGAACTGATCGAGTCGATCTCCGGGCTCGACTCAAGCGCGGCGAGCACCTTCGTCACGACATCCGGTGCCGCTTCGAACTGGATCTCGGCGGTGACGCGCTCGGCGCGTTGGTTCTCATCGAGTACATCTCGCAAGGCCGACGCCGGCAGTCTGGACGAACCGCGCGCCTCGTACTTGTACGCGATGACACCCTCGTTGGCGTTGATGATGCTGGTCGCAGCTTGCGCGAGCAGCGCCGCGCCCTCCTCGGGACGGCGCGGCAACTGCACACGACCGTGAGCGAGCACCGAGTCGCGCGCATCCTTGAGTCGATCGCCGGACTGGTCCTTGCCGCGCGCCAGTAGTTCTCGCAATTCGCCGGCATCCTTCGAGTAGCCACGCGCCCATGACCAGACGGTGTCGCTGCAGAGCCACCATCCGACGATGAGAACGGCTGCCGCGAGACCGAGCTGCGCCGCTGGTGGCCAGGCTCGAATTCGATCGACTTGTGTCTTGAATGGAACGCTCATGATCTCTCTGCACTCGCGGCGCGGACGCGCGCCATCAGTTTGTAGAACTCGTCCTTGAGTCGTGACTGAACATCGTCGCTGAAGGACTTGTTGTTGCGCGCTTTCGCGACGCTGCTGGCCGCGGCCAGCGCCTCTTCCTTTGACATCGCGCCGATCTGCTCCTCGGTGAGCGGGTCGGGCGGCACATCAGGATTCACGGCGGCTGGCCCCGACCGGCCCGTCCGTTCACCGCTTCCCGGGTCTCCCGTCAACGCCAGTCCGCGGCGCGCCGCTTCGCCACCTGCGGATGGGGGTGCGCGACGCTCGCCGTCGACCGCCGCACGTGCAGAAGGTGCCTCCGTCGGTGCTGACGCGAGATCGATCGTTCCGCGCGCGCTGGATCCCGTGAGGTCCTCCGCCGTTGCCACATGGGTGCCGCCAGTGCCGCCATCGGCTGGAGGTGCCACAACTGCGCCCCCGATACCGCTCGCACCCGTCGCGCCGTGAGCGCCGTTGGCACTTGGAGCGCCGCTGGCACCGCTGCCACTGTTGGCAGCGCGGGCGCCGTCAGGGCTCGCGCTCTCACTCGGGCGGCGCAACGAGGGGTACTTGCGCTCCGCGAGCGTGACCGCTGACCAGTTCTGACCCTCGGCCGGTGTGATCTGGCGCGTCGGTGCGGAGACATTCGCGGAGAGATTGAACTGGGAGATGCCCATCTGATTCGGCTGCTCCCAACTCTTGTTGATCTTGCTGAAGACGCGCGACTCGCGAAGCAGCGTCTCCATGCGGAGGATCACTTCGGGTGCGGAGAGTTGGTCGTTCCGGCGCGCCTGACCGCGAACGGAAACCGAGTCGCCCTGCACGATATTGACCTGTTCGAAGTCGATGCCCTCCGGCGTGCAGCACGCGAGGTCACCGAGGATCTTCGTGATCGGCCAGGTGCGCTGCGATCGCTCCTTGTAGAGCGCCAGCAACTTGTCGTTCTCGGCGACCACCAGGCGCAGCTTGTCGGCACCAACCTCGCTCACCTTCCATCTCATGATCCAATAGTCCGCCCACGCGATCGCAAGCGGACCGAACGCGATGGCGATCACCGCTGCGATGACCGCCCAGCCGAGCGCCTCGGGTGATGAAACGTGGTTGATGGCGCGACCGAGCAGATCGGGCTCCTCGCCGGGTTCGTGCGCATTCAGTCCAGCGAGCGCCGCGAGTGGTCCAACGGAGACGATCGCCATGCCTGCGTGCAGTCCGTTCGCGCGCCACCACTCGGCGTCGGTCGGTGCGCCGGCGGCGTGCGCCAGTCGAGCACGATCATCGGCGATGCACCCGAATCCAGCGGCGCCGGCGGCCGCGGTCGCTTCGCGTGCATCGATCGCAATGCGCTCAAGCGCAGGACCATCCATGCCATGATGGAGCGCCGTTTCCAGCAGCAGGCGCGTGACGACGCCGGCCGGATCCTCACTCAAGTCCTCGCGTGCCGAACGGACGGCCACACCCTTGGGAGTCACGATCGCAAAGGCCACGATGCCGTGAGCGACATCGAGCTCCAGCAGCGGACCACGCACATCGCTCACCGACGCGAGGCCGGCGAGCGAAGAAACATCGCCGCCATATGTCGGAGACCGGCGCGCGATGAGCGCTCCGGGAACAGCGGGGGCCGCTTCGCTGGTCGGCCATTCGATAATCACGCCGCACCGGGAGGCGCCGGGTCGGTTCGGCACGACCGCCGTTGCCGTGCGATGGGCCGGAATGGAACCGAGTTGGGCACTCTCCGCCTGAAGTCGCAGCGCCATCGCCAACTGCTCGTTCCCGGCATCGGGAAGTTCGCAGACGCGGCAGCGAACCTGCCCGCTCGGCAGAATGAAGATCAGTCGCCCAGCGAGCGAGCCATCGATGGTGCTCGTGATCGTGCTCGCAGCGCCAGTCACGACGCGGTCGAAGCGAGGGCCCTCAGGGCCGAGTCGCCAGAAGGTCAGCCGACCGTCGGACGCGCCCGGCGCATCGGCGACCGCGAGAATCGTTGGGTCATACGTGGTTCGGACACGGCGGGTCATGGTTCGCGCACCTCGATGAATGTCACGGGTGTGGTCGATCGATCGACCACGACCAGCATCTCAACCTCAGTACCGGTGCTGGCGGAACGACCGCGGCTGGAGATCATGTAGACGTTGCTGACGACATCGACCTGCCCCGCGATGAGCGCCAGCCCTTCCGGTGTCAGTTCGCCGATCTCAAGCAGGTCGACGATACTCGAGAGTCCACCTCGCGTGGACTGGCGGCGCGTGATGATCGCGTCGGCCACGCGGCCATCCAACGCAAGTGCCTTCTGAAGCACTTCGCTTGAGGCCGTGTTGAGGTTCACCTTTCCCGGCGCCGGGCGGAACGGGTCATCGAGCGTGCACTCGCGGAAGAGCGCCACGAGCTGATTCGAATCGAGCGGCGGGACCGTCTGTGCCGCAGGCGCAGGGTTGCTGTTGCGGCCGGCAGACGATCGACCGGATGATCCAACGCTCCCTCTGCTGTTTCTGCCGCTGGTCGTCCCGCTCTGCGCAATCGAGCCGAGCGGTGTCGTCAGGAGAGTCTCGAGCCTTGCGTTCCCGGTCCGGCCGTAGGTGGCAAGCGCAGCCGCTTGCTGCGGATCGACGCCGAGGCGCTCTTGAATCTCCTCTGCGCTGGCGATCCGGAGGTAGAGCTTCTGTGCGCCGCTGGGCGCCAGGTGGCTTCCGCGCGAGTAGGCGGTCAGGTATCCGCTCCAGCCAGCGTCGAGAATGCCGTCCGGCTTGTCGTCCGGAAGACTGAGCGATCCGTCGTTCTCATTCGAGTCGAGCCGGCCGTTGAGATTCCAATCCTCGCCGCGCACATAGAGCGGCCAGCAGCCAGCGATGAGCTCGATCTCGGCGATGCTCTTGAGGCTGTCATTCCGCGGGCGGTACTTGATGCCACGGTTGGCGTAGTAGTCGCTCTCGGCGCCGAAGCCTTCGACTTCGTCGTTGCTGTCGCGCCAATCGATCATCGCGTCGGCGATGTCCGGAGTCATGTAAGGGATGTTCGAGAGCTGCAGCTTCGTCGCCACGTTTACATTGAGCTTTGAGTGTTCGTCCATCGGTCCCGCGTACTCGACGCCATCTCGGAAATGCCGGATGTCGAAGTCACCGGTGTCGGTGCGACCGATCGCGTGCGCCTCAAGGTCGAGCGTCAGCGCGAGCGCGTCATCTTGGACGGGGTGCTTTTGGTAGTACTCCATGATCGAGATCATGGTCTCGACGCCTGCCCGCGCGGCCCACCGCGCCTGCACGCGCGCCAGCGCCTCGCGTCCCATGACCGCTTGGCGCCACGCCAGAACCTGAGTGGCAGCCACTACGACGGCAGCGATTGCCACCGCCCAGATGACGACCAGCGTCACACTGCCGCGCCGGGAAGTGGCGGGTGTCTCTCTTCGAAGCAGGAGTCTCATCGAGCGCCGAGGCCTCCGCCGGCGCCACCGCCACCACCGCCACCACCACCACCTGCGCCGCCACCACCACCGCCGCCGCGGTTGCCACCACCACCACCACCCCGTGAACCGCCGCCTCGGGATCCGCCGCGACCGCCGGTCGCTCCGGCCGCGCCAAGGCCGCTCCCGCGCACGTTTGCGCGTTGTGCGGCCCGTTCCACTCGCATCGCCTCACCAGGCTTCGCCACGCTCGCGCTGGGCATGTCACCTGCGTTCCCCGCGCCGCTGGCGCCGAGGCCCGAGGCTGCTGCAGCGTCCGCCATGATCGCCTCCGTCATCTGCTCGCGCGCGAGCCGCTCCGCTTCCTCATCCTTCGGCGTCGGGGCGCGATCAATGGGAATGACCGTCCGCAGCGCAATGAGCGATTCCGGTGAGGCCTCTGGATCGATGTTGCCGCCCGCGCCGGACACAGCCAATGAGACCCGGATCGCCAACGGAATGCCATCGTCGTCGGAGTCCCAGTTCGGCCACCAACTCTCACCGTCGTAGGCCTCGAAGGTGATGCCGACCACTCCGTCGGCAATCGACTCGGCCACTCCACCACCCTCGGGCGTGTCGTCGGGTGCCGGATCACGACGACGCCAGAGCGCTGACCCGGACTGATCGTCCATCACCCGATACTGCGTCTCGTACTCAAGCCCCTCGCCGTTGTAGGTGATCTCGCGGATGGGCTGGAGTCGCGACGTGAAGAGCAGCAATTCGCTGCGATCGATCGAGGCGTCTCGGAGTCGTGATGTGCCTTCGGCAATCGCCACGCGCGTCATGAAGAGATCGTCCGTGCGAATCGTCGAACTGATGTCGCGACGCAGCGCCTCGAGCGCGTCGATGCCGCGCTGATGCGCCGTCAACCGCAACTGCGCGAGCTCGCGCGAGCGTCCGATCCGACTGACGGCGGTGCTCACCGCGACCAGCACGAGTGACGCGACCACCAGCGCCACGACCAACTCGGCGATCGTGAACCCGCGCGCACTCCGCCGATCTCGCGACGACTTGCACTCAACCGCCACTTTGGCGCTTTGCTTCATAGCGATCCTCTCGTTCAATTCGGAGCGGTGGCCGACGGATGATGACGGGAACGTCGTCGGGGTGGGGAGCGAGCAGCGTGTCGCAGTCGTAGGTGGACCCGGTCGGCGCTCTCACCTGCGCCGTCACGCGCCAAGGATCGCCAAGTCCTTGCGGCTCGATGATGATGTCATACTCCCACTCGGAGAACGGGTGATCGAAGCGTCCCGAGGTGTCGTGGCGCTTGGGATACTCGGCAGGGCCCTCCACCAACACCATCGAGAGCACTTCATCGAGCAACGCAGCCGCAACGACTTCCTCCTCGCCGGCCCGCTCCATCTGCATGCTGCGTGCCGCCAGCGAGAGCACCGCCGCGAGCGCCACTGCGAGCAACACGCCGCCGAGCAACGCGTCCAGCAGTGCGTAGCCGCGGCGCGGCACGGCAAACAGCGGCAACGGTCGTCGTGCGGATGTCACCAGATCTCCTTCTCACGGCCTTCGCGATCGAGGTCGACGGGAACGCGATCGATCGCATCCGTCTTCCCGGCGATGATCAAGTATGGCGCGCTGCCGCGCGGCTCGAGCACGACCGTCACTTCGGATCCGTCCTCATCAGATGTGAGCAACATCTCGATCCTCGGCCGAGGCAGACCAGGCGTGCTGACCACTCGCCATGCGTCGGGCATCAGTCGCTCTCCGTTGGCGCGAAACTCAGTGAGCGTGACACCCTCTGGCACGAGCATCGGCTTCGAGAAGCGATCGAGTCGCCAATCGGGCGGGAGATCGGGGCGCTCCGGATCGATGTCGAGCACCCACACTTCGATCAAGCCCGTGTCGCCGTCGCGCAGCAACGACACCGGCTGACCGGCGAGCGAACTCCGCAACGCGTAGGTGGATAGCATCGAAGCGACCCGCTCCGCCGCAAGCTGCACGGTCACGGCGCTGCGACCGGCGAGGCGCGGCACGATCATGGCACCGATGATGGCGAGCACAATCGCCACCAGCAGAACCTCGATGAGCGTGAAACCGTGTCGTCGCGTGTGGATCATGAAGGATCGATGAGAAGCGAAATCAGCCCTGTCCGTTCACGATGTCATCGGTCGTTCCTGCTTCGCCATCCTCACCGTAGCTGACGATGTCGAAGTCGTAGTTGGCGACGCCAGGGATCGTGATCGCGAAGGGCCGTCCCCACGGATCATTGAGCTGCTTGCGATTCTTGAGCATCGGTGGTTCGCCATCGGCGAGCACATCGAGCTCAAAGTCCGAGGGGAGCGTGCTCATGTGGAACTTCGTCATGTAGAGCTCGACCGTTTGAGCAAGCGCCGACGCGTCGGCCTTGGCGCGATCGGACTTCGCTTGACCGATGAAACCGGTCAGTCTCGGCACGATCACGGCCGCGAGAATGGCGACGATGGTGACGGCGATGACGATCTCAAGAAGCGTGAAGCCCGCGCGTGCGCTCGAGCGACCGGACTGAAGACGGAGCACGAGTGTGGGGGCTCGATGTGTCGACGATGTGGGGGTCATGACGAAAGTCTCTCCTATGCGGCCGATGAGGGAGTGGCCGCAGAATGGGTCAACGCTCGGACACTCGATCGGTTGCCACTCTTCGAGCGGGGATCCTAGCGCACAACTCGTGCGCTCTGTCCGATACCTGCTCTGATTCGTTCCCTGATCCCGCAAGCGGCCCATCTCGTCGCTCGTGACGCCGCGTGTCAGCCCCCGAGTGCTGATTGCAACTCCATGAGTGGGAGAAGGATGCCCAGGAGCACGAATCCAGCCAGACACGCCATGATCACCAACAGCAGCGGCGGCAGTGCCTTTGTGAGCACGCCGATCGAAGCATTCACCTGACGGTCGAATGCACCCGCCGCATGCATCAGCATCGATTCGAGTCGACCTGAGCGTTCTCCGATGTTCACGATCTGGATGAGCATCGGCGGAAAATGGCCGCAACGCTCGAGCGGCTCAGCAAGGCTCTGTCCGGTGCTGACCCGCTCAGTCACCTCATCGATCGCTTGCATGAGCACGAGATTGCCGAGCGTGTCGCGCACGATTCGAAGTGCAGGGATGATCTGGAGTCCGGCGGACACGAGCGTGCCGAGCGTCCGGGTGAATCGTGCAACGGCGACATCTCGGAGCAGTCGCCCGAGCAGCGGCGTGCGCAAGAGCAGTCCGTGGACCAGTGTTCGATTGGGCAGCTGAGAGAACCACCAGCGCCATGTCATCACGGCGGCGAGCGCGACCAGCGCGATCGCCCACCACCACGCCTGCATGAAGTCGGCGAATCCCATGAGCACGCGGGTCGGCCACGGCAGTGTCAGATTCGCGCCTGATGCGAGCAGCGGCTCCATGAGTCGAGGAAGGATGAAGGTCACCAGGATGATGACGCTGGTGAAGATGAGTACGGCGACGATCATCGGGTAGATCGTCGCGCCGACGAGCTCGCGCCGAAGCTCGATGCTTCGCTCGAGCAGATCCGCGAGTTGATGGAGAACCTCGGGCATTCGACCCGACGCGTCGGCGGCACGGACCATACCCACCACCATCTCGTCGAACGGGGGGCCATAGTCGGTCATCGCCTGGTGCAAAGGCTGACCTGATTCGACCTTCTCGATCAGTCGATCGAGAATGAGTGCCTGAGCGCGGCCTGACGCCTGCTGGCGCACGGTTCGCAGAGCTTGCATGAGCGGCAGGCCCGCTTCGAGTGCCGTTGCAAGTTCACGGATGAAGTTCGCCAGATCAGAGCGGGAGATCGTGCGTCGGCCCTGGAAGAGCCCGCGAACATCCCACGCGCTTCTGACCGTCGTCTCTGCACTCGATGCCGGTTCGGACTTCTCGCCTTCGACCGGCGCGAGCGAGAGTGGTCGCTGCCCGCGCGTCGAAAGCTGCCGAATGGCGCTCGCTCGATCGGGCGCCGCGATGACGCCCATCACGACCGAGCCGTTCGCATCGAGACTCTGGTGCCGGAAGCTTGGCATGAAGGAATCAGCCGCCGTTCTCTTCGACGTCCTGCGTGGCGCGGAGCACTTCCTCGATCGTGGTCATGCCCTGCGCAGCCTTGACGATCCCGTCGGCGCGCATCGTCATGAAATCGGAGTCGACATTCTCCCGCAGCTCGTGCACCGGACGTCCCTGCGAGATCGCTTGACGCAGCCGCGGGTTGATCCGTGCCAACTCGAAGAAGCCAAGTCGGCCGCGGAACCCGCTGTTGTTGCACTCGTCGCAACCGCGGCCGACCGTGCAGAGACCATTGAACGTCGCGGCCTCCACTTCGGTGATGCGAGCGCGCCGATCATCATCGAGCGGCACCTTCGTGGCGCAGTGACTGCAGACGCGACGGCCGAGACGCTGAGCGAGAAGACCCTCAAGCACGCTGGCGATGAGATAGGGCTCCGCACCCATGTCGACCATTCGTCCGACGGAGCTGATGGCATCGTTGGTGTGAAGCGTGCTGAAGATCAAGTGACCCGTCAGCGCCGAGCGGATGGCGATGTCGACGGTCTCGCTGTCACGCACCTCGCCGACGAAGATCACATCGGGATCCTGACGCAGAATCGAACGGAGTCCTGTGGCGAAGGTCAGCCCGCGCTTGGGATTGACGGGGATCTGATTGATGCCGGCGAGTTCGTACTCGACCGGGTCTTCGATGGTGATGATCTTCTTGCGCGGGTCGTAGAGCTTTGAGAGTGCGGCGTAGAGCGTCGTCGTCTTGCCGCTGCCGGTCGGGCCGGTGACGAGCACCATGCCGTGCGGCTTCTCGATCAGCCGGTCCATCATCGCGCGGTGCGGTTCGGACATGCCGAGGCTGCGCAGATCGAGCGGCAGTGCGCTCTTGTCGAGGATGCGCATGACCACGCTCTCGCCGTAGATCGTCGGCACGGTGGAGACGCGGATGTCCACCTTCCGTCCTTCGAAGCGCAAGGTGATGTGGCCGTCCTGCGGCACATACCGCTCGGCGATGTTCATGTGCGCCATGATCTTGACGCGACCGATAAGCGCCGCCTGCAGGTGCTTCGGCGGGGGCTTCTGCTCCACGAGCACGCCGTCGATGCGGTATTTGATCTTGAGTTCGTTCTCAAAGGGCTCGATGTGGATGTCGCTCGTGCGCTTCTGGATCGCCTCGAGAATCAACAGGTTCACAAGATTGATGAGCGTCGGTTGCTCCGCCATCCGGTGCACGTCGGCGGCATCGATCGCATCAAGGTTGTGCTCAGTCCGCGTCGCCGCCAGGTTGGCTTCGCCAGCGAGACTCTCCGCCATTCGTGCGGCCGTCGTGCCGTAGGCGGCGCGCATGAGATCGCCGAAGACCGATGGCTCCATCGATGCGCGCGAGAGCGGGCGCGCCGCAACCGCCGACACTTCATCAAGCGCGGCGAGGTCGAATGGGTCGGCCATTGCGACAACCAATCGCCCGCCGTCCAATCGAAGTGGAACGACGCGCAGCCGGACCGCCACATCCGCAGGAACGAGCGCGACGGCGCCCGACTCGGCGGGAGGCGGCTTCTCGAACCACTCGACGCCGAGCATTCGGCAGCGATCGCGCAACGACGACTCGCCGGCACCAACGGCAGCATGCCATGACGCCAAGTCGACGCTGTTCTTCACTGATCCGTTGGGTGCGTCGGGGCTGGACAAACCGGTCTCCGTGATGGATCAACTCTCGCCGCGTGCTTGCTTACTCGACTGACGCGGGCGGCGCATCGCGACCGCCGGCGTCTTCCGTCGGTGGACGACTGCCGGCACCAACTCCTCCGCGTCCCTTCTCTCCGTTCGGTGCCCGGCGCCCCGCACCCTCAGGACGCTCGCTCTGCATTGCGGACTCAGCCGGCTGTCGGCCGGCCGACTTCGATCCCAGAGCGCCGGCGGTGAACTTCTGAGCTCCCGGCAGTGCGGCAAACTGCTCTGCGGTCAAGACCTTCTCGAGCAACTGACGGTAGCGCTCTCCAATCTCGTGGCGGCGGCCTCGCATGGCCTCCATTTCACCGCCGCGCGCCTTGCGCTGTTCCGGCGTGCCGGCAGGCGCCGCGTCTGCCGAGCGCTGTTGAGGACCCTTGGGCTCTTCGCGCTTGACGACTGCAAGGAACTCGTCGCTCATCGTGTCCCACTCGCGCTGGAACTCGCCCTTGAGTGAGATCACGCTTGTTCGCTGCTCGTCGGTCAAATCAGTCAGCGCCAGAGCGGCTTCGTACAGCCGCATGACGGCGTTCGGCGTGAAGACCTCCGGGTACGCGCGCTGCATGGCGAGCAGGCGGAACTTCCCTCCCCATTCAGGGCCCATTGAGTCTGCGATCTCGCGCACGCCTTGCTCCTGAGCATCGCGCAGCACAACACGCATGGCCATCACCTTGCCTTGAAGCTCGGCGGACTTCTGGTAGTCGAGCGCGGCCATCGCATCGATCGTGGCTGGCAGAACTTCGTCCTCTCGCGTCTGGCGATTGGTCAGCGCCAAGTCGATCCGCACTTCATACGCCTCGATCGCCGGCGAAGCCGCGGCGCGGAACTCAGCGGGCGGCGCAAGATCAGTCATGATGCCGACGAGGTTGATTCCCTCGCCGGAGAGCTCGGACAGGGGCAGCAATCGCTCGCGTCGTACGGCGCGCTCCCATGCAGGCCAACGCTCGAGCTGTGCAGCACTCAACTGACTGCGAACGAGGTCCGCGAATCGGTTGTAGATCTCCTGTCGTTCCTGGCGCCAGGTCTGCAGCGGACGAAGCAGCGCACCGATGTCACCCTTCTCGCTGCCGGCACCCGCCTCCTGCATCCGCGTTCGCAGTGTCTCGATCCCTGCATTGAATGATGCCAGGTAATCCTCGACAAGCATGTCGACGATCGGCCGCTGCCACTCTTCCAGCGTCAATGTCTCCATCAGAATCGGGAGGTCGCGCTGCTTGACGTAGGGCTCGAAGGCCTGAGTCATGAGCGATCGGCTTCCGAACTGGGCCGCGCTGGGCGACGCGAATGCGAGCGCGATGGCGGCGACGGCAGTGACGATCAATGGGTGCTTCATACGGATCATGGGGTTCAGCTCCTGGACGTTCAGAGGGCGGCTAACGAGGCTCGGTCGGTGCTATGGCAGCAGTCGACGCAAGAAGTACTGAATCGGCGTTCCACCGCGTCGGATCGAGCCCGCGCTCTCTCGAACGCTGACGATACACCCTCGTGGCGGGCGGCGAAGTATCACCGGCGCTTCGTGTTGCAGGCACCGCAATGACCCGACGACTCACCGAGCGGAGACTGTGCGCTGCTCGATTCGCTTCTCGGACTTCGTCTTGACGATGCGGTGCACGAAGATCCCAGGCGTGTGAATCTGATCGGGCTCCAGTGTTCCGGTCGGGACGAGCTCCTCGACCTCGGCGATCGTGAGTTTGCCACAGGACGCGACCATCGGATTGAAGTTGCGGGCGGTCTTGCGAAACACGAGGTTGCCGCTCTCGTCGCCGCGCCATGCCTTCACCAGCGCGATGTCCGCAACGATGCCGCGTTCGAGCACATAGGTCTCACCGTCGAAGACCTCGGTCGGCTTGCCGACGGCGATCGGTGTTCCAACGCCCGTGCGCGTGTAGAAGCCGGCGATGCCTGCGCCGCCGGCGCGAAGGCGCTCCGCCAGCGTGCCCTGTGGCGTGAATTCCACCTCGAGTTCGCCAGCCATGAACTGCCGCTCGAACTCGGCATTCTCGCCGACATAGCTCGACACCATCTTCCGGATCTGGCGCGTCGACAGCAGTTGCCCGAGACCCCAGTCATCCACACCTGCGTTGTTGCTGACGCAGACGAGGTTCTTCGCGCCCGTGTCCCGGAGCGAGAGGATCAACTGCTCGGGAATGCCACAGAGACCAAAGCCGCCGACGGCGATGGTCATGCCGTCCTTCACCACATCGCGGAGAGCGTCGCTGGGGGTCTTGAACACCTTGGAGATGGCCATGGAGCGAGTGTAACGGTGGCCACGCACCCGCCGCGACGGCGCACTTCCATCGGTTCGGCCACGCACCCGCCGCGACGGGTGGATTCCCCATCAGTTCGACAACAAGCGACCAGGATTCTCCTCTTCGCGCAACGCTCCGTGGGCCCCTGGGCGACCCGATCGAGTGGAGTCAGTTCCGGCTCGGGCGCGGCGGATCGGCGCGGAGTTCGTCGAGCGCCAGACGGATCTTCTCGAGCGCGTTGTTCTGGATCTGCCGCACGCGCTCCTTGGTGACGCCGATCATCTGGCCGACCTGATCGAGCGTCAGGCTGTTTCGCTCGCGCTCGGGATCAAGACCGAACCGGTGCAGGATCACCGTGCGCTCGATCTCCGTGAGATCGCACTCGTTGTTCATGACGACATGCCGGACCTCGGCCGCGGAGTCCTTCACATCGGTGGCGCGGAGCGTCTCCAGATGGTTCGACTTCTCGAACTGAGGATCGAATTCGCTCGGGAAACGCTGGCGGTACTTGCTGAGTTTCATGCCCTGTCGGCTGAACGCCTTGATGATGGCGCGGCAGGCATAGGTGGAGAACTTGAAACCGCGACCGCAGTCGAACTTGTCGACGCTCCGCATCAGAGCCATGTTGCCTTCGCTGATGAGGTCGGCGAAGTCCACCTCGCTCATGCGCGTGCGCTTGGCCATGGCCAGCACGAGCGCCAAGTTGGTCTCCGCGATCTGTTCGCGATACCGGTCCGCCACGCGATACCACCGGAGGATCTCCCGTGCTGTCGACACATCGGGCAGCGACGAACCGAGTCGCTTCTGAATCTCTGAGATGCAGAAGCGCGCGTAGTTGTATTGAAGGAAGAGCACGCGCTCCTGCGCGCCGGTGAGAATGACCGAGCCGGGGCGACGGGACGAGTGCTGCTTCGAGCGGTCGCCAGGAACCAGGCTGTCGAGCAACGGCCGATACCAGGTGACATCAGGGCGCTGAATGGCCGGTGCCTGCTCATAGATGGTGCGCTCCGAGTTCGCCTTGCGGAACTCAGGCGAGTCCATGTAGTCCATCGGCTCAGCGAGAATCTCGCGGAGCAGTTGCTCTTCGGACTGAGTGAGTGAGGGACCTTCGGCACGGTCGGCAACTCGACGCGCAACGATGGATCGCTGTCGTTGGCGGAGTCGGTCGAGCGGAGAGTTGTGGCCGAGGACGGATGACATGTCAGGTCCGAGCGCTCCGCCCGCAGCGGAGCATGCGTGTGTTCGATGCCTCGAAAGAGGAACGGGCAAACCGGGTTCCTTCCTCCGGCGCCCCGCCGACTGGTGTTACCGACCGCCTACGCCTTTGGTTCGGCCAGTGTGCGAACCGGGCACAAAAAACGGCCCGTCGAGGCGCATCGAACGGTGCCGATTCGCAGATATGAGTGACTCGGTTGCGTCGTTCCCGATGACTGATCTCGGCCCAGACGGTTATCACTCGCCGGAACGCTCTCACGCCGAATGAGGAGCCGCGGCCGACCGTTGCGGAGCGCAGGCCGACTCCAGCGACGCACGGCCGATTGAGCACGACCCCGAAACGGGCGGCGTTACTCGGGCTTCCCGCCGGAGTGGTCGTAGATCCACGCGTCGAGGGCGCGAGCATGTTCGAGCACTTCTCCCTGTTTGAAGAAGAGCGTGAGTTCGTGCGCGGCGGCCTCAGGTCCATCCGAGCCGTGGATGAGATTGAAACTGTTGCTCACGCCGAAGTCACCGCGGATGGTGCCCGGCGCCGCCTTGCTCCCGAAGGTCGCTCCCATCATGCCGCGAGCGATGGTGATGGCGTTCATTCCGCGCAGGGCCAGAACCACCACTGGTGCGCTCGTCATGAAGCGCACGAGGCCGGCGTAGAACGGCTTGCTCGCGTGGTCCTTGTAGTGCTGGGCCGCGAGCTCCGGTGAAATCTGCATCAGCTTGGCGCCGACCACTTGAAGCCCCTTCTCTTCGAAGCGGGAGATGATGCGACCGATCAAGCCGCGCTGAATGGCGTCCGGTTTCAGAATGATGAGCGTCGTTTCCACGGTCGGCTCCAGCGCAAGTCGAGGTGTTCGAGAGCAGGCCCGGCGGGCCAGCAGGGGGAAAGAGGATAGCGGCACCTCGATGTTCTTGCCGCATGTGAGCGAGCCTTCGCCGATCGGTTACTTTGCGCAGGCGATCGCAGGAGGTGACCATGCGCCGCAAGGAAGCGGCAGTACTCGACATGCCTCGAAAGAAACCGGAGAACCCCACGCGTCGCGGTGCCAGCGCCGAGGAGTTGGCGACGCGCCAGCGCGACATCTCCGTCAGCGAGTTCTTCGCCAAAAATCGCCATCTGCTCGGATTCGACAATCCGAGAAAGGCGCTGCTCACCGCGGTGAAGGAGGCGGTCGACAACGCGCTCGATGCCTGCGAAGAGGGCGGCACGCTGCCGAGCGTCGTCGTCGCGATCGAGGACTTGCAGCCCGATCGTCCGGCCGCGTCGCGAGGCGGTCGCTACCGACTCACGGTCGTCGACAACGGGCCGGGCATCGTTCGCAAGCAGGTCGAGAACATCTTCGGGCGTCTGCTCTACGGATCGAAGTTCCATCGACTCAAGATGTCGCGCGGCCAGCAGGGCATCGGCATTTCCGCGGCCGGCATGTACGGCCTCATCACCACCGGCCAACCGATGGTGATCCATACGAAGCCCGGCGCACGATCGTCCGCTCACCACATCGAGCTGGCGATGAACACGAAGACCAATCGCGCCGAGGTGACGGTCGACGAAATCACCGACGACTTCCCGCCGGCGCGGCTGCGATCGATCACGCCTGGTGCGAGGGCTCTGGCGCAGTTGCACGGCATGCTCGACCTGAGCGAGTTTCGCAGCGGCACGAGTGTGTCGATCGAACTCGAAGGTCGCTTTCAGCGCGGGCGCGGCAGTGTCGAGGAGTTTCTTGAACTCACGGCAATCGCGAATCCGCACGCAAAGATCGTCTTCATTCCGCCGTCGCGCGAAAGCGCGCCGGAGGGTGACGAGCAACTCGAGCTCGCGGCATCGCCGAGCGCTGCGGTGGCGAGGGCAGGAGCGGTGGCAGGAGAAGGCGCACGCGATCCAAATGGCGCTACCGATGCGGACGGTGTCGACGCTGCATCGGTGGCGCGCACGACTGAAGCGCTCGGTGCCACCATCTATCCCCGTGCCGTGATGGAGCTGCCCGCCGAAACGCGTGAGATTCAACCTCATCCGCGCGGCATTGAGCTCGGCACGCTGCTCCAGATGCTCAAGGAGTACGAAGCGGCGCAGAAGGGATCGCTCTTCGCATTCCTTCAGGAGCAATTCTGCCGCGTTTCGTCCGGTTGCGCCGCGAACATCTGCAAAGCTGTCGGCGTCACGAGCCGTACGCGCATTTCGGCGGTCGATGCGCCGCTGGCCGAAGCGATCTATCGCGAGTTTCAGACGCAGCGGTTTCTGCCGCCGCCGACCGACTGTCTCTCGCCGATCGGTGTGCGGCAGCTGCTCGCCGGCATGTTGAAGGGTGTGCGTGCTGAGTTCTACGCGGCATCGAGTCGCGCACCCGACGTGTATCGCGGCCGCCCGTTCCAACTCGAGGCGGCGATCGCCTTCGGCGGCGAGTTGCCGGGAGACGAGGCGGCGCGCGTGATTCGCTTTGCCAACAGAGTTCCGTTGCTCTTCCAGCAGAGCGCGTGCTCCAGTTTCCGAGCCGTGGTTGAGACGAGTTGGAAGAACTACGGTCTGCAGCAGCCGCGCGGCGGACTGCCGGTGGGACCGCTCGTGATCGCGCTTCACATGGCCAGCGTGTGGGTGCCATTCACCAGCGAGAGCAAGGAAGCGATCGCCGACTACGACGAGATTCGCAAGGAGATGAAGTTGGCGCTGATGGAGTGCGGGCGCAAGCTCGGCACCTATCTGCGCAAACGACAGAAGATGGAGCGCGAAGGAGCGCGGCGCGACATCTTTGAGCGCTACATCGGTGAGATCGTCAGCGCGGTGCATGCGATCAACGGCACCGACGAGAAGGCGCTCTTCGAGCGACTCTTGCAGCAAGCGCGGAAGCGCACGGCGGTCGCCGATCAGGAACTCGATGAGGACGGCCAACTCAAGCGCGCCGATGATGACGAAGAGATCGACGGCGTGCTCGTGGTGCCGACCGGCACCACAACGGTCGATGACGCCCCGAGGTCGGGCCCGGCGTCGCCGGCGTCATCGCCATCCGATGCGCGGCATGCGCCGAGGAAGTCGAAGGCGCGAACGAAGCCGCGTCGTGGCAGTCGTGGCGGCGCAGGCGACGATGGCGGATTGTTCTGAGCCGTTCGACGGCGCGAGAAAGGCACGATGGCGAAGAAGACAACGAAAGCGTCGGACACCGGCTCGCGGGGATCGCGGGGATCGAGGAAGGATCGCGATCAAGTCACCGACAAGAAGATCGGCACGCTCGCGGATGGAGTCGTGACGCGCGCCATGGGTGGACGCGATCCGATTATCGCCATCCCCACGCGTTCGCGCTCGAACACGCTCTGGAACAAAAAGCGCGGCATCCTTGAAATGGGCCCGGCGACGCAGGAGCGCCAGCTCTTCAATCTCAACCAGGCGAAGCAGTTCATGCAGACGCTGCTGCACGCGAGCACGATCAAGGATCTCGTCGCGGCCGAGAAGACATCGAGTCTTCGTGGCGTCTTCTACAAGGCGAAGCACACGGTTGCGGGCACGCGCGAGAACACCTTCGACGAGCAGGTCGAGTCCGATTCGATCCTCGAGGACCTTGAGGTCGCGCTCGGCTCGCTGCGCGAAGAGCTGCACATCTTCGCGGAGAACCGCGGCTCGATGGTCGGCAACATCACCGTCGTTGACAAGGGCGACGAGATCGACTGCCGGCGCATGGGCTCCGGCGGCTACGCGATGCCGAGCATCGTCGAGCCCGACGTGATCCAGTTCAAGAAGTGCGAAGCGAAGTTCGTGCTGCACGTGGAGAAAGGCACGGTCTGGAATCGCTTCAACGAAGATCGCTTCTGGGAGAAGAACAACTGCATTCTCACACACGGCGCCGGCCAGCCTCCGCGCGGTTGTCGTCGGCTGCTGCAGCGGCTCCATACCGAACTCAAATTGCCCATCATCTGCCTGCTCGACTGCGATCCGTGGGGGCACTACATCTACAGCGTCATCAAGCAGGGATCCATCTCGCTCGCGTTCGAGTCGTCGCGGCTCGCCATTCCGGAGGCGAAGTACCTCGGCATCCGCGCGAAGGACTTCGTCGAGTGCGGGCTCTCCGATGCGGTGAAGATCTCGCTCACCGACAACGACACGAAGCGAGCGAAGGAGATCGCCGCGTATCCGTGGTTCGCGAGCCATCGTGGTTGGCAGCGCGAGATCAATCTGCTGCTCAAGAACGACTTCAAGATGGAGGTCGAGTCGCTCATCACGAAGGACATTTCCTACGTGACGGAGACCTATGTGCCCGAACGGCTCAAGGCGAAGGACTGGCTCGACTGACCTGCGAGGCGCCGAGGAATCGCGTTGGAAATGCGCGCTCGATCACCTCATCACCGCGCCGTTCGATGCGATAGGCGCGTGCATTCGGTCGCGATGAGATCACTTCGCTCAAATCCGTACCGATGAAATGCAGCGCCGCGCCGTCATCCGCGGCCCACCCGTCAGGCAGTCCGCTGGGCGGTCCCTCGCGGATCATCGCTTGGTAGCGCGGCCGTCGGTCGAACTCGCCGTCAAAGTGGGGACACGCGCTTCCGGCAAGGAGTCCGAGCCCGTCGTGCAGCGGCGCCAGCGGACCGAAGCTGTCGGTGCAGCACGCTTCGAACCAGCAGAGCATGCCTGCGCTGATGCCGCAGAGCACCACGCCTCGCTCCCACGCTTCGCGCAGGATCGCGTCGATGCCATGCCGGCGCCAGATGAGCAGCATGTTCGCAGTGTTGCCGCCGCCGACATAGATGACGTGCTGCGTCAGCAGCGTCTCGCGCGGATCGTCGGCGCGGCGATTGAAGAGCGGCAGATGCGAAGCGACCGCGCGGGACGGTGGGAACGCGCCGTAGAAGTTGGCGATGTACTGCGCCGCGTCGCCACTCGCCGTGCCGAGGAAGCAGACGCGCGGCTGCGGGCGCCCTGTCAACGAGAGAATGAAGTCATCGAGCAGCAGATTGCGCGGCTCCATGCTGAAGCCACCGCCGCCGAGCGCCACGATCTGTCGGCGCGGCGCGTTCGTCATGGCGGAGCATCCGGTTGCTGAGCGCCTTCCGGGTCGGGAACCAACGGAATGTGGAGCACGAAGTCGCTTCCGACATCAGGTTCGGTGAAGAGTGACACGCGACCGCCATGCTCTTCGGCAATGCGCCGCGTCGTCGCGAGTCCGAGTCCGGTGCCGCCCGGACGCGAGCTCGAGTACGGCAGGAAGAGTGTCGTGCGTCGCGCTTCCGGAATGCCAGGGCCGGTGTCGATCACATGGATGCGCGCTTCCGGAGCCGGACCGTGCCGATCCTGTTCGAGGCGCACGAGCAATTCGCGCCGAGGGGACTGCTCCATCGCCTGCACCGCGTTGATCATGAGATTCAACAGCGCCTGCTTGAGTAGTCCCGCGTCGACTGATCCCATGATCGGTTCGCTTGGCGCGGTGAGCCGCAGCAGCACGCCGGCCTGGGCTGCCTGCGGCTTGAAGAAGTCAGCAAGTTCGTCCACGACTTCGCGAAGGTCGTGCGGTTGGCGATCGAGCTGGATCCTGCCGGCGTACCGAAGGAAATCCTCGAGAATCTGCCGCAGCCGGGCCGCTTCGCGAGCCAACGCATCGACGCGTCGGCTCACGCGCTGCCTTGCGTCCTCTCCAAGATCGAGGTCGAGCACATCCTCGCGCAGGAGCTGAGCATTCAGCACGAGTGTCGAGAGTGGGTTCTTGATCTCGTGCGCCAGGCCGCCGGTCATCGAACGCATCTCGGCGATGCGCTCGGCACTTCGCTGGCGCTCATCGACGCGGACAAGCACACGATTGCGCCGCCAACGCCAGTAGGCGATCGAAGCGGTCAAGGCGGCGCCGATGCAGAACCAGAGTCCTGCCCAGGCGGCGATCTCGGCGCTTGACAGAATCAAAGCGGAGAGGGGGGCGGGCATGATCGCGGTGTCCATATGGAAACCGCGAAGAACTCAGCCCTCGGTGCTCTGCGTCACCTGCGCCAGGGAGCGAACTCGTGTGGCCGACCAACCCTTGGCACCGACGGCGGCGGAGTATGAAACCTTCTCTCCGTCGCGCAGTGTGCGGAACCCTTCGGTCTGTTCGATCACCGAGAAGTGAACGAAGATGTCCTGACCCTCCGGACCCACGATGAAACCATAACCCTTCCGCGGGTCGAACCACTTCACAGTGCCCTCGATCTGGTGCAGCTCGGTGTTCGACATAGCAGTGTTCCACCCAACGAGTTCAGAATTGATCAGCCCGACACTGCTCCGGGACTAGACGGATTGGCGCGGCCATTGTCCGGTGCGGCGCGGCTTTCCGCAAGCGCCGAAGAAAAACCCGCGCCACCGAAGGGGTCGGCGGCGCGGGTTGGGTTCGTTCAGAAGCGGGTCTTCGCAGGTCGGCAGTTGCGTGTGCGACTCAGCCGCCCTTACCCGCGGTCTCGGCCATGAGCGCCTTGCGCGACAGCTTGATACGACCGTTCTCGTCGACGTTGATGACCTTGACTCGGACGACATCACCGAGCTTCACCTCGTCGGTGACGCTCTTCACATAGCCCTGGGCCAACTCGCTGATGTGGCACATGCCATCGGTGCCGGGCACGAGTTCGATGAACGCACCGAACTCCTTGATCGCCACGACCTTGCCTTCGAAGACCGAACCGATCTTGATCTCGGCACCGAGCGCCTCGACCGCGGCCTTCGCCTGCGCACCCTTGGCGGCGTCGGCCGTGGCGATGAAGACGGTTCCGTCCTCCTCGACATCGATCTGTGCGCCGGTGCGCTCCTGCAGTGCGCGGATCGTCTTGCCGCCGGGTCCGATGAGCTTGCCGATCTTCTCCGGGTCGATCTTGACGATGATGATGCGCGGCGCGAGCGGGCTGATGTCACCACGCGGGGCGGGAATCACGGCCTCGATCTGCTCGATGAGGTGGATTCGTCCTTCGCGCGCCTGAACGAAGATCTTCGTGATCTCGTCGATGAGCAGGCCGCGAGCCTTGAGATCAAGCTGAATGCCGGTGATGCCTTGGCGCGTGCCGGAGACCTTGAAGTCCATCTCGCCGAAGAAGTCCTCCTCGCCGATGATGTCGGTCACATGAGAGACCTTGCCGGCCGCACTCGTGAAGCGGCCGACGCTGATGCCGGCACAGGTGCCCTTGATGGGCACGCCTGCATCCATGAGCGCCAAGCATCCGCCGCAGACCGAGGCCATGCTGGAGCTGCCGTTGCTCTCGGTGATCTCGCTGGTGATGCGAATGGTGTAGGGGAACTCTTCCGGCGATGGAAGAATGCCAAGCAGCGAGCGCTCCGCGAGTGCGCCGTGACCGATCTCGCGTCGACCTGGACCCGCGATGCGCCCCGCTTCGCCGGTGCAGTAGGGAGGGAAGTAGTAGTGGAGATAGAACTTCTTCGCGTACTCGGGCATGAGCCCGTCGACGATCTGCTCATCCTTGATGGTGCCGAGCGTGCATGTCACGACACTCTGCGTCTCGCCGCGCTGGAAGAGCGCCGAGCCGTGCGTGCGCGGAAGCAGTCCGACTTCCATGTCGAGCGGACGAATCACGCCCATGCCGCGGCCGTCGGCGCGAATGCCGTGCTCGGAGACGAGCTCGTGGGTGATCTTCTTCTCGAGCGTTCGCAGCGAATCCTTCGCATCGCGGTGACGCCTCTCGGCAGCCTGGTGCTCGCTGAAGCTGACGCCGGTGGGAATGGCGAAGTGTGTGTCGAGGATGAACTTCTTGAGCGCATCGACCTTCTCGTTGCGTTCGCGCTTGCCGTTGATCTGGCGCGCCTTCTTCATCTCCTCGTACGCCTTCTCCTTGACGAGTGCGAAGACGGCGGGATCAGGCAGCGTCAGCGTGCCCATGTTCACTGCGGGCGCGCCCGAGTTGCGGCGCAGCTCCTCGACGAGATCGAGGATCGGCTTCACGCCCTGCTCGTAGCCGAAGCGGATCGCCTCGACCATGTCGGCTTCGGCGATCTCCGCCGCGCCGACTTCGATCATGTTGATGCCATCGCGATGGCCGGAGAGCACGAGATCGAGGTCGCTGAACTCCATCTGCGCCTGCGTCGGGTTGATGATGAACTGCGCACCCGAATCGGTGACCACGCGGCCGACGCGCACCGTGGCGCTCGGTCCTTGGAACGGCGCATCCGTGAGTGCGAGCGCTGCGGCGGCGCCGGTGCATGCGATGACATCGGCGTCGGTCTGGCCGTCGTGGCTCAGCACGAGCGCCTGGAGCTGAATCTCGTCGATGAAGCCCTCGGGAAAGAGCGGACGAAGCGGACGATCCATCATCCGCATCGTGAGAATCTCCTTCTCACTCGGCGGGCCTTCTCGCTTCCGGAAGCCACCCGGGAACTTGCCGGCAGCGGGGGTTCGCTCGCGGTAGTCGCAGGTGAGCGGGAAGAAGTCGATGCCCATGCGCGGATTCGCGCGGACGGCGGTGGCGAGCACGACGGTGTCGCCGTAGCTGATGACGACGGCGCCGGAGGCGAGCTTGGCGATGCGACCGGTCTCCATGCGGAGCGTGCGGCCGCCGATCTGCTTCTCGACGACGGCTGGTTTGAGTTGTGACATGCGTTGGGATTCCAGAAAAGGGGTGAGTGATGACTCACCGCGCCGAAATCGGAGGCAGAGGGCCGGATGCAGGATGAGCGCAGACGCGATCGTCGCGACGGAGCTGCTGCAGAGGGCCGACTGCCACCGGAGGGCGGCGCGGCAACTCGCGCCTACTTGCGCAGGCCGAGTTTCTTGATGAGATTGGAGTAGGCGTCGCGGTTCGTTTCGGCGAGATACTTGAGAAGCCGATTCCGCCTGCCCACCATGAGCAGCAGACCGCGACGCGACGAGTGATCCTTCGAGTGCATTCGGAAGTGCTCCTGGAGTTCGCTGATGCGCTCCGTGATCACTGCCACCTGCACCTCAGGTGATCCGCTGTCGGTGTCGTGCCGGCGTGTGCCGGTGATGACCTGCTGCTTGCGTGTAGCCGAAATGGTCATGTGCGTTCCGTCAGGCCTCCAACGAGGCCAGCCCTTCCTTCTATCAGTGTGTTGAGTCGCGAAGGATAGCGGAAAGAGGTCGCTCGCCGCAAGCAACCGAGCGCGAAGGGTGAGTCGCCGCGCCAGCGTCGGTCATCGACCGCCGAGTCGAGAGTCAGCGCGACCCTCGCTATTCTGCGGAAATGAGCAGTCAAACGCCGTCAGTCAAGTCCGGGTCTGCGACGGCGGCACCTGCCGGCCTTCGAGCGGCGGTCGCAATCTGGATGGCGGATGCGGCGCGGGCGGAGCAGGGGGGCGGGCCATCGGGCGTCGAACGGCAGCATCGTCATGGGCGATTGACGGCGCGCGAACGCATCGAGCTGCTCGTGGACAAGGGCGCGCCGCGACTCGAGTGCGGACTGCTGGCCGCATGGAACATGTATCGCGAATACGGCGGCGCGCCGGCGGCCGGCGTCGTGACCATGCTCTCGATCGTCGCCGGCAAGCCGGTGATGATCATCGCGAACGACGCAACGGTGAAGGCGGGCGCGTTCTTCCCGATGACATGCAAGAAGATCATCCGGGCGCAGATGATCGCGGAGCGCGCACGATTGCCGCTCATCTATCTCGTCGACAGCGCCGGCGTCTTCCTTCCGTTGCAGGAGGATGTCTTTCCCGACACCGACGACTTCGGGCGCATCTTCAGGAACAACGCGGTCTTCAGCGGCGAGGGCATTCCGCAGCTTGCCGCGATCATGGGCAACTGCGTCGCGGGCGGCGGCTATCTGCCGGTGCTGTGCGACACGCTGCTCATGACGGAGGGCAGCGGCCTCTATCTCGCGGGGCCGGCGCTCGTGAAGGCCGCGATCGGCCAGGAGGTCTCGAGCGAAGAACTCGGCGGCGCCGCGATGCACGCGCAGATCTCTGGCACCATCGATTTCCGCGAGAAGGATGATCCGTCGTGCCTGGCGCGGATGCGGCGCTTGATGGAGGACAACCTCTCGGCGCGCTTGCTCGTCGGACCGGTGGTCCCGGTCGTGAAGCCCACGCGTGCGGCGAATGAGATCTTCGATGTCTTCAAGAGCGAACCGGGCCAGCAGTACGACATGCTCGATCTGCTCGCGTGCATCGTCGATGGCAGCGGACTCGACGAGTACCGCGCCGAGTACGGCCGCTCGCTCGTCTGTGCGTTCTCTCGAATCGACGGCGTGCCCTGCGGCATCGTGGCGAACCAGAAGAAGCTCACGCAGCGTTCCATGCCCGGCGGCAAGGAGGGTCCGACGGCGGCGATGAACATGCCGGCGGTGATCTACGACGACAGCGCCGACAAGGCGGCTCGCTTCATCATGGACTGCAATCAGCAGCGACTGCCGCTGGTCTTCGTGCACGACACGACGGGCTTCATGGTCGGGCGCGACAGCGAGCAGTCGGGCATCATCCGATCCGGCGCCAAGATGGTGAACGCGATGGCAAACTCGGTTGTGCCGAAGATCGCGCTCATCGTCGGCGGCAGCTTCGGCGCCGGGAACTACGCCATGTGCGGTCGCGCCTTCGATCCGTTTCTGACGCTGGCGTGGCCAGGCGCGCGATGCAGCGTCATGGGCGCAGGCCAGGCTGCGAGCACACTCTTGCAGATCGATCTCGCTGCGCGCGAGCGCAAGGGCGAGAAGATCGATGAGACGATGCGCCAGCAGTTGTTGGCCGCGATCACCGACAGCTACAGCGAGCAGCAGGACATTCGTTACGGCGAGAGCCGCGGGTGGGTCGATCGCATCATCGACCCTGCGAGAACGCGCGAGGAACTCGCGTTCGCGTTGCGACTCGCCTTGATGGCGCCGAGCGATCGACCCTACCGCACCGGAGTGCTGCAGACATGAGCGGCGCGGAAGCGGTCACGATCGTGGTCGCCACCGGCAATCCGCACAAGGTCGCTGAGATGCGAGCGGTTCTTGAGTCATTGACTGTGCGCGTGCAGTCGCTCGATGAAGCGGGCTACCGCGGCGCCGAGCCTGCAGAGACGGGTGAGCGATTCGAAGAGAACGCGGCGATCAAGGCTCGCGCGTATGCGCAGGCGCTCGGCACGACGGTGCTCGCGGACGACTCGGGGCTTGAGGTGGACTTTCTCAACGGCGCCCCCGGCGTGCATTCGGCCCATTGGGCAGGTGATGAAGGCTCGCGTGCAGAGCGCGACGCGCGCAACAACGCCAAGCTTCGCGCGGCGGTGCGCGGTGTGCCGAGCGACCTTCGTTCCGCGCGCTTCGTGTGCGCTCTCTGTCTGGCCTCAGCCGACGGGTCGACCTTGCTCGAAGCGCGCGGTGAGGTCGAAGGCGTGATCATCGACGAACCGCGCGGCGAGCACGGCTTCGGATACGACCCATACTTTCTCTTGCAGGAGCTGGGGCGAACGAGCGCCGAACTCGCGCCAGCGGAGAAGAACGAGATCAGCCACCGCGGCCGTGCGCTGCGACATCTCGCCTACCTGATGCGGCACAAGCATGGGCTGGACGCGTAGCGCACTTCGCGCAGGGCGCACGCTCATAGACTGATGTCCATGCGCCTGCCGGTGCTCGTCGTTCCACTCGCGTCGCAGCGCTACTCCTGTCACGGATGCGGCGATTGCTGTCGCGACTTCACCGTCGAACTCTCGGCGGCCGATCGGGCGCGACTCGACGCGCAGAAATGGGCCGAGCGATTGGGTGAGCCGGTCACCGTCGAGTTTCGCGGCGCCACCTTCCTCAGGCAGCGTGATGACGGCGCCTGCACCTTTCTCATGGACGATGGCCGTTGTCGTGTGCACGCGGAGTTCGGATTCGATGAGAAGCCGCTTGCGTGCCGACTCTTCCCGTTCTCATTCGCACCGGGCGCGAAGACGACGCTTGCGGGCATCAACTTCGCGTGCCAATCGGTGCGCGAGAATCGCGGCGCGGTGCTCGGCTCGCACAAGGAGCCGTTGCGCCTGCTTCAGGAGTCGTTGCCCGAGGCGCAGCGTGCGTCGATCGTGCGACTCACGCCGGAACTCGAGGCGACGCGCGAGGAGATCGACGCGCTGGCGGGAACGCTCGATGGGTGGCTGGCGCGTGTGGAACTGTCCCTCGACGAGCGACTTGATGGCCTCGCATGGCTGGCGCAGCAGTTGATGGCCGCGAGGCTTGAGGCTGTGCGTGGACCGCGCTTCGCGGAACTGCTCGAACTGCTGGTTTCGGCGCTCCCGGAGGCGCTGCGAAGCGCTCCGGTCCAGCCGCCGTCGGCGCGCCAGCGATCGCTGCTTCGTCAAGCGGTCTTTGCGCGCACGGAGGATCCGAAGATTCCGCAACTCGCGCGGCGCGGGCGTCTCCGCACGGTGCTGTCGCAGCTTGCGCGTAGCCGGCGGTTCTCGCGCGGACATGGTGCCATGCCCGAGATCGGATTGATGTGGCCGCGCGGTGCCTCGTTCGAAGCGACCGAGCGCACGGTGCCCGGCGGTTCGTCCGAGGAGGCGCCGCGCGTGGACGAGCTCATGTCGCGCTGGCTGCGAGCCACGCTGCTTGGTGGCCGCGCGTGGGGATCCGGCTTCTACGGATGGCCGCTGACCGAGGGCGTCGCGGCGCTCGCACTCAATCTTGCGTCGGTCGGTTGGTTGGCGCGCGCCCACGCTGCGGCGCGGTCGCTGATCAAACCGGCCGGACCGGACGAAGCAGGCACGCTGCTGGTGGATGTCGCGACGGCACTCGGGCGCATCGATCGCAGCGCGGGCCGTGCGCGGTGGCTTGGCGGCAAGCCGGAGCGATTGCGACTCGCATACCTCGCGCGCGACGACGGACTCAGGCGCCTGGTGCGCGCGTCGTGGTTCGCGTGCCCGTCTTCCAGCGACGCGACAGCATGAACATCGCCAGAATGCCCGCTGGAAGCGTGACGATGAACTCGCCGGCGCTCTCGACGACCGCAAGCTGACTCGAGCGCGCCATGAAGTCATCGCCATCGCCGGCGGCCATGCGTGCGGCGACGAAGGCCACGGTCGCCTCGCGGAATCCGAGTCGGCCAAGCGGATTCAGCGTGATCGCAAGGCTCGCCATGGCGAGCATGAAGCTCTGACCGGCCGTCAGTTCCATGCCGAGGATGCGGACCGTGAGCATCATGCGCAGTGACCAGAAGATGATGTCGATACTGCGCAGCGCCAGCGCTCCCCAGAGCGCGCGCGGATCGGTGACGACGCGCTCCAGTCCGCCGCAACGCGAGGCGACGATGTGCTGTCGTGCGATCGCGGGCGCCACCAGCGCGCCGATCACCACGAGCGCGACGGCCAGCGCCACGAGCGGCCAACCGACGCGCCCGAAGACGAGCGACGCGGTGATCGCGGCGCCGAGCGGCACGACCACGGTGTAGGTGATGCTGGCGAACCACGCGGCCACTTCGCGCACGCGCATGCGGTCGATGCGCAGATGCCAGACGATGCGAACGAAGACGCCGAGACGGACCGGCGCGTAGTTGAACAGTGCTGCCGTCGCGTTCACCCACTGCAGTTCGCCAAACGCGAGATGGCGCACCGGTCGCACCGAGATCCAGAAGATGGCGCCGTTGAGCACCAGGCTCACCACACTGCATCCGAGCAGCGCCGCCACGAGCATCGGATCGGCGGCGCGCAAGCGATCCCACACGGTCGGATCGCGAGTCGCGCGCCAAAGCAACCAGCCGATGAGCGCCGCGCCAAGCGCGAATCCGATCGCTTGGATCACGAGTCGCTTCCAGGAGAGCGCTTGTCGCCGCGTCTGCTCGAGTTCCGCTTCGATCTCCGCCAGCGCCGCTGGCTCCACTACGACTTCCGTAGGCGCGGCGGGCCCCATCTCCGCAGGCTCGTCGCGCACCGGCGTACTCACGAACGACCTCGCAGTCGTTCGCGCACCATCACCCACACGGCGCGCACTCCATCGCGCCAGCCGATCTTCTTGCCGGCGGCGAATCCGCGCGGGTCGTAGTGCACCGGGACTTCCACAATCTCGGCGCCTTCGCGAGCCAGCACGGCGGTCAGTTGCGGCTCGATGCCGAAGCGATCCTCGGTGAGTTGCGACACCACTCGGCGCAGCAGCGGCACTGGGAGCAGCTTGTAGCAGCACTCCATGTCGCCGATGCGAAAGCCGGTGAGCAGGTTGCTGAGTCGCGTCAGCGCGCGATTGGCCGAGCGATGCAGCCGTCGCACCATGCTCGCGTCCATCGCGTGCGACCATCGATCGCCGTAGACGGCGCCGTGGCCACCGGAGGGCAGCGCCGCAAGCAACGGCGCGAAGTCCGTGGGGTCGTACTCGAGGTCGGCATCCTGGATGATGACCGCGTCGAGTTCATCGGCGCATCGCTCGAGCACGCGACGGAATCCGGTGCGCAGCGCGGCGCCCTTGCCGCGATTCACGAGATGCGTGAGCAACTCGAGTCGTCCGGGTCGCCCGCGCTGTGCCTCCAACAGACTCTCCGCAGCGCTGCGCGTGGCTGCGTCCGAGGCGTCGTCGATCATGATCACGGAGAGCGACCACGCGGACGGGAGCGTGGCGGCCAGCACGCGCTCGACACATCGCTCCAGCGTCTCCGGTTCGTTGTAGACGGGAATGACGCAGAAGAGGACCGGCACGCGCGGGGATCGAGCGCAACCGATTCGGATCACGCCTGCGGCGGCTGACCGATCGACTGTCGCATTTGAGTGTCCGCCTGCACATTCTGCATGCGGTAGAGATCCATGACACCGAGCCTGCCGTTGCGAAGCGCCTCGGCGAGTGCCTTCGGCACTTCGGCTTCCGCGAGCACGACGAGCGCGCGGTTCTTCTGCGCTTCGGCGTGATGCTCCGCTTCCATTGCCACGGCAGCAGCACGACGCTGTTCCGCCTGCGCCTGGAAGCGCTTGCTGTCGGCCTCGGCCTGCGCGGTCTGGAGATTGGCGCCGATGTTCTCGCCGACATCGATCTCGGCGATGTCGATCGAAAGGATCTCGAACGACGTGCCCGAGTCGAGTCCCTGAGCGAGCACCGTCTTCGAGATGCGATCGGGATGTTCGAGCACCACTTTGTGACTCTCGCTGGCACCGATGGTGGCCACGATGCCCTGACCAACGCGAGCCACGATCGTCTCTTCGGTCGCACCGCCGACGAGCCGCGCAATCGCGGTGCGCACCGTGACGCGCGCGCGGACGCGAAGCTGGATGCCATCCTGTGCCACGCCGTCGAGCGTCGTTCGTCCGCTCACGGGATTGGGGCAGTCTATGACCTTCGGATCGACACTCGTGCGCACGGCGTCGAGAATGTCGCGACCCGCAAGGTCGATCGCCGTCGAGCGATCCCAGCCCAGGTCGATCTTCGCCTTGTCCGCAGCGATCATGGCGCGGATGACGCGGTCGACGCGCCCACCAGCCAGGTAATGCGCTTCGAGAAGGTTCGTCGGGATATCCATGCCGGCTTTCCGCGCGGCGATGCGATTGAGCACGATCATGCCGGGCGGGACTTTCCGCAGGCGCATCATTACGAGATCGATCAGTCGCACCCGAGCACCGGAGAGCCAGGCTTGCAGCCAAAGCTGGATGTACTGCCCGATGATGATCAGAAAGATGAGGCCGACGACGCCAGCGACGATGAGAATCACCAGCACCCAGGTGCTGATGCCGGTGGCAGCGAGCGTGTTCGCGAACGGAGTCATGGCGCGGAGGGTACCAAAGCGGGTCCGACGCGGCCGTCGCTCGCGCGATCGCCGTCACTCGACCGCGCGGACCTTGATTTGATCGTCGAGCACATCAACGACGGTCACGCGCGAACCTGCCTCAATGAGGCCAGACTCCGCCAACGCGTCGATGCGCTCGCCCTGGATGCGCACGAAGCCGACCGGCCGAAGCGGCGTCACCGCTTCGCCTTCGGCGCCGATCAATCGACGCAGTTGCTCGCGACGAAGCGCCGCAGGGCGTTGCGATGGCGGACGATCATCATCGACATCACCATCGAGAATCATGCGCCGTGCCAAGGGAGACGCGGACCAGACCTTGAGCCCGAAGATGATCACTGCGGGCGCACCGGCGGCGTAGACCGAAGCCGCAACGAGACCCCAGCGCCAATCGTGCGCGAAGAATGCAGCGATCGAGCCGAGCAGCGACAATCCGCACATCGTGGCCAGCAGTCCGCCGCTGGGAATGAAGAGCTCCGCCGCGAAGAAGACAATGCCCAGCGCGAGCAGCACGAAGCCGATGATGACCCATCGCTCTTCAGTCGCACCGTCGATGGCGCTCTCCGCAGTCAGTAGCAGCAAGTTGTTCATGCGGTGTCGCTCTCGACCTCGAACTCTGCGGGACCCGTCCGCACGACGCGGATCGGGCTGCCCTTCTCTAGGTAACCCTCGACGCAGCGCACATCGTAGAGAGATCCGTCGAACGTGCCCTTGCCGGCCGGACGCAAATCGGTGAACGCGACGCCGCGCGCGCCGGTTGCGAGCGGGTGCCGTCGCCGCGAGATCGAGTCATCGTCGCGACCGCTTCCGGCAGTTCCGCCTGTGGATGCACCACGCTCCTCGTCGCCGATGTGCACGACCGAGCTGCCGTCGATCTCCGCGCTCAGCACGGCGCGCATCAGCAGCCTGGGTCCGCCGAGTCGCCGAAGGATCGTCGTGCCGATCGCCGACGCAAGCACGGTGGCGCCGAGCGTGCCGCCGACCGCCAGCAGCAATTCGCGCTGACCGGCCGCCGTGCTCAATTCACTCTGCACGAAAGCGCCCGCGACGCCGACCAGCACAAGGACTGCACCCGAGAGGCCGACGACGATCGTTCCTGGAAAGAGCGCGAGCTCCGCAAGCACGAGCGCCACTCCGACCACCACCAGCGCCAACTGCCACCACTGCGCCAGCCCGGCGAGCGCCGGTGCACCGATCAGCACGACGAGACAGAGGAATGCTGCAATACCAAAGAGGCCGAATCCCGGCACCGCAAGTTCGATGAGGAAGCAGAGGATCATGACGGCCACGAGCGTCAGCCGAACGGGCCAGCTCACCAGGAATCGAACGAGTCCCTCGGACCAGCTCTCCTCATATCGAAGCACGGAGTTGGCGCCGAAGTAGCGACCGAGCGCCGCGTCATCGGGAACGATCTCACTCGCCAGTCCGAACGCGAGAGCTTCACCTGCTCGGACCGTCAGCAATCGATCCGATGTGTCGACCTGGGCCACGAGCTTCCATCGGTCACGCTCTGACGCATCGAGTCGAGGGCGCGCCGCCGGCAGCACCTGTTCGAATTCAATCTGTGCGCGCTGCGCTTCCGGCGACATCTCGCGACTCTTCTCGCCGCGGCGCGGCGGTGTGCCGAAGAGATCGCTGAAGTAGGGTCGCACAGGTTTGCGATCGAGCGCCAACGGTGGCGCCGCCGCAGAAGAAAGCAACTCGGGTGGTTCCTCGCCGAAGAGCGAGCGATACTCGGCGCGGTCGACGAAGACGCGTTCGCCGTTGCGAACATCCTCGAGCATCCACAGTTCGATGCCGACCGCGACGAACGCCTGCACCAACTGCTCATCCCAGTGATTCCTGCGAGCGCTGTCGACGACCTCCGAGAGCAGGGGCCCTTCGATCTTCGCACGCTCCGCAGGCGGCAGTTCGACCAATCCCATGCCGGGCACCACTGTGATCGGCGCGCTGGCGCCGAACACGGCGTCCGGGGCCACGACGATCTCTCGCGCCGCGAGTGCGATGAGCGCGCCCGCCGAGTACGCCTGCGGCCGGATCCACGCCACCGTGTTCGGCGGCATGTCGCGCTTGATCACTCTGCAGATGTCGAGTGTGGCGGAGACCTCACCGCCGGGCGTGTCGAGTTCGATCACCGCCGCATCGAATCCGTCGGCGCGTGCGCGTTCGAGGCGACGCTCGAGGCTGCGCAGCGTGACGCCGTCCACGGGACCCTGGATGGTGAAGATCGCGACGCGTTCGGCGCGCCGCGCCGCTGGCACGGAGACTGGCGCGGCTGGAATCTGCTCTGGCTGCTGCGCGACCGATGTCACGACCACGAGCGCGATGACGCTCAGAAGGGCCCAGACTCGGGTCGTATGCACGCGACGAGTATAGGGAAGCGCAACGGCCGATCTCGTCTCATCGCTGCGCTTCACTGACCGAGAAGTCGCACCCGCGTCGCGCATGCGCGGCGCGCGCCGAGCGCGAGTCGTGTTCGTACGGGTCAAAGGAAAGGCCGCCGATCGGTTGAACCGACCGGCGGCCGTGCGTGCCTTCGGACCTCGACGCAAGCGTCGAGCTGCTGTCCCCAGAGCTCCCGGATTCAGTCGTACTGAAGAACGTGAACAGAGGCCGCCTGGGTGCCAGTGACCTGTTCGACGATCGTCAGGTGGACATCGCTGCGATTCTTCTGCTGGGCCGACTCGGACTCTGACAAGAAGATGTTGTCAAGGCCAGTGCCTGCCGGGCAAAGGGCGTCAGGTGACTGGATCGTCGAACCCTCAGCACAGGTGAGACCCGTTGGATAGAACGTCGTCTCGAAAGTGATGTGGTTGTCGTTGTAGCACTGGTTGCCTTCCCACGAAGTCTTCGGGCCGTGGATCTGCAGCGTCACCGAGTTCGTGTAGGCGTTGGTGGTTGTCTCACCGTTGACGACGCCACGGTTGCCAAGCACGATGAAACCACTGTCCGAGCTGTTCTTCCAGTGCAGATCGCGACGGCTCGCCTTGCGTGCGCTGATGTCACGACCCATGATCGGCATGACCCCATAGCTCGTGTGGCAGATGCCAGACTGGAGACCGGTGCGGAGCGAGCCACCGAGGCCGCCCGCAGCGCCGCCGTTGGCGGGATCGCCCACGTCGCCATCCCAGAACGTGTCGTTCGCGGGCTGGTAGGACGCGTAGTTGTAGTTGGAGCAGACGGCCACGCGGCCGCTGATCTCGGAGGGGCTCACCAGGAGCTGCGGGGTGAACATTTCGCGAGCCACGCAGAGCGAGTGAAGATGCGCATGGCTGTTCTTCAGTTCGTTCTGCTCACCGCGGCCTTGGATCTGGCCCTGGCGGTTGATGTTGCTGGGAAGCGGGAACGACCCGTTCCCTTCTGCTGCCGCGTGCGTGAGGTACGCGGTGTGGATCTGCTTGAGCTGCGTACCGCACTTCGTCTGGCGTGCTGCCGCGCGGGCCTTGCCGAGCGCCGGGAGCAGAATGCCGAGCAGGAGTGCGATGATGGCCATGACGACCAGCAGCTCGATGAGCGTGAAGCCGTGCTGTCGCTTGTGACGGTTCATTGTTGAGACCTTTCGTGTCATTGAATCGGAGTGTCGAAATCAGTTGAAGGACGGGTCGACCGCGGGGGTCGGATAGGTGCAGCCGGTCGCGGACCCGATGAAGAAGCCCATCCAGGTATCGCCACCGCTGTTGTTCACCGGGTTGGTGAGTGCACCACTGGTGCAGCTCGTCACGCAGCCCTGCTTCCAGCAGCTGCTGAGGTTGAACGGCGTGTTGATGAAGATGTGGTCACGCTGGCTGCCGGCGGTGCCGCACTCGAACGTCACGCCCTCAGGCCAGAAGCTCTTGGTGAGATCGACATGGTTGTCCGCAAACACCAGGTTGCCCCACCACTCCTTCTTCGGTCCGATGAGCAGCGTGGCGTAGTTGGCACCGGATCCGGTCGTCGGATTCGGATCCCAGTTGCCGTTGGCGAGCAGCTTCGGACCGCGTGTGCCGACGAGCGGTCGGGACGCGTCCTGCGTGCTGCGCCAGCTGGCATCCTTGCGGAGGCCGAAGAGCGCCATGTGCGCATAGCTGGTGTTGGACGTGTTCTGACCAACGTTGGCGTTGATGGCCGCCGTGAACGACGTGTCCCAGTAGGTGGCCGTTCCTGGGTTGTACGCGTTGTAGTTGTACGGCGCCGTGCCGCCCTTGCCCTTCTCGATCACGACGGGGTTCACTTCGGTCGGCCCGATGCAAAGGTCCGGCTTGAAATACTCGCCGGCGATCATGGATGAGTACAGGTTCTGCGTAGTGTTGAGCGATGGATTCTCGCCGATCGGGACGGGGGGGTTCGCCTGCAGGCAGCGGTTGATGTAGCCCGGGATCGGGAGTCGACCCGACTTGTCCTTGGCTGCATACGACAGCATGCCGGTGTGGATCTGCTTCAACTGCGTTGCATCCTTCGTCTCTCGAGCCGCTTGCTGGGCCTTGGCGAGAGCTGGGAGGAGCAGTCCGACGAGCAGCGCGATGATCGCAATGACCACCAGCAGCTCGACGAGCGTGAAGCCTCTGTTCTTGTTCCGCAAGTTCCTCATGGGAGTGATCTCCTGCGTGAGTTCCGCACGCAACGGTCGGCAGGGCCTGGCCGCAGTTCAATACATCCGCACGGCGACAGCCCATCGGCCGCCGTGGGTCCTTCCGATTCACGTTGTCCGCAGGCACGCAGCGCGGGCAATAGTGAATCGGATCAAGACGAAGTCATGGAAGCGACCCGGGCACGGACAAGCGTGTTGCGAAGACTCATCGACGGGCACCTCAGGGTGCATGCGAGAGCCTGCGCTCCGGTGGCGAGCCTCTGCAAATGCGAGATCGCACGAGAGAGCCCGTCGCGGAGGTCCGAAATCAGATTCGGCACGAGGTCCGCGTCCCACGCGACGACCGACGGAAATTCCGAAGGCGTTCGCAGGGTCGCGAGTCAGATTGTCGGCTGCTGCGGCAGAATGAGGGTCGGGAGAGCCGACGAATCAGAGCAGGTGGTCCGATCCCAAACTGGGGGGATCCCAAATTGGAGGGACGCGATTATTGCTCCGCAGCAAGCCAGTGGCGTAGTCACGCCGTCAGTAATCTACGTACTCCGGTTGCGGTTGCAACACGGTCTTTGGCACTTTTTTCCACTTCGGCCATAATCGGCCGCGAATCCAGTGTTTGCGGCAGAGCGGACCAACACACCCCAAACCATGCCGACTCATCAAGAAATCGTCGATCGCCTGGCCGGCCTTGGCCTTGTTCTGCCCGCCGCACCGAAGCCGGTTGCGGCCTATGTGCCCTGGGTTCGGACAGGATCCTTGCTCTACATCAGCGGTCAGATCCCATTCCTGAACGGTTCATTGGTGGCGAAGGGCCGCGTTCCGAGCGTCGTCACACTCGAGCAGGCGCAGGTCGCGGCCAAGCAATGTGTGCTGAACGGACTGGCAGTTGCAGCGTCGGCGTTGGACGGAGATCTGGGGCGACTCAAGCGAGTCGTGCGCGTCGGCGCATTCGTGCAGTGCGATGACGGCTTCGCCGACCAACCCAAGGTCGCCAACGGTGCGAGTGAGTTGCTGCGCGAGCTCTTCGGCGAAGCGGGTACGCACGCTCGCGCGGCGGTCGGTGTGAATGCGCTGCCGCTCGACGCAAGTGTTGAAGTCGACTTCATCATCGAGGTGGCGGAAACATGAGCTCCGCTCCTTCGATTCGCCGCCCGCGATGGCGCGTCATCCTTGGCATCGTCATCGGCACGCCGGTCGTACTCATCGTCGCCTATGGCGTGAGCCGTTGGCTCGAGAGTCCACGGCGGGTCACGCTGCCTCCGCCGCCGCCGTCGCACTCGCCGCGACTCGTCGTCGAGCCGGCGCGGGTCGACCTTGGCCGACGCTCGCAGTGTGACGGACTGGTGCGCGTGAAGGGCACGCTGCGCAACGCATCGAGCGAGCCCGCGACGCTTTCGGATTGGATCGCGAGCTGTGGATGTACGACGCCAACCGGCGAACTGCGCAAGGGCATGACGCTGGCGCCAGGGGAATCACGGGACTTCGAGGTCACGAGCGACTCGTGGGCGATCTCTGGTGAGAAGAAATACTCCCTCGACTTCATCGAGGCCTTCGCCGACGCGCCGGTGCGTTTCCACATCCACTACATCGTCGAGAGTCCGCTGCACAGCGACGTGGGGCATCTCGTGCGGATCGCGAACGAGGTCACGGCCTTCACTGTGAAATCGCGCGACAAGCAGCCTTTCCGCATCCTCGCGGTCGAGCCGGCGATTGCAGCGTTCGATTCCGCGAAGGGATCGGCGGAACAGGAACTCCGCGTCTCTTGGATCAAGGCCGACGCGGCGCTCGGTGCCAATTGGATCGAGCAGGAGCTCGTCATCAAGACGGATCGGGAGGACTGCCCGGAACTTCACCTGAGGCTTCAAGGCACGCCGGTCGAGGATGTCCCCGAAACGCCTGCCGAAACCGTCAGAACTTCGTCTGCAGCAGCAGCGCCACGATGATGAGCACCGCGAGGAACAGCAACGCGCTCAGCGCAATGACGGCACCCTTCTGACCGCTGCGTTGCGACTTCACGCGCGTCGGTGAGAGCCCCGCGGTCAAACCGGTGGCAGCATGTGGCGTCGCCGGACCGAAGTCGAGCGCCGGCTTCGCATGCACCGGCGGCATTCCCTTTGCGATGGCCTCGAGGTCTTCGAGCAACTCGACCGCGCCGTGATAACGATCGCGCGGATTCTTCGCGAGCATCATTTCGATGATCTGCGCCGCGCCGCCGCTCAGTTGCGGATTGACGTGATCCGGAGGAACGAGCGGTGCCTTGAGGTGCTTGTGCATCACCTCCGAAGGGTTCTTTCCTTCATAAGGCAGTCGCCCGGTGACCATGTGATAGAAGGTGGCGCCGAGTCCGTATATGTCTGCGGGCGGCCCGATGTCGACTTGGCCGCGCACCTGCTCCGGCGAAATGTAGTACGGAGTGCCGTACGCCTTGCCCGCTTCGGCCTCCGCCGCTTCCTTGTCGCTCACGGCGCGAGCCAGACCAAGGTCGGCCAGCTTCACCACGCCGGACCGGTTGATCATGATGTTCTTGGGCTTGATGTCGCGGTGGATGAAGCCCTGCGCATGAGCGTGCTTCAATGCGAGCGCCACCTGTCGCACGATTTCAATGGCGTCTTGCTCGCGGATGCGCTTCTGTCGGATGAGGCGATCGTGAACGGTTTCGCCATCCACATACTCCATCACGAAGTAATGACTGTCGCCCGCCTGCGCCACGTCGTAGGCCTGGACGATGTGCTGATCGTTGAGCCGCGCTGCGGCGCGCCCTTCCTTATAGAAGCGCTCGATGAACTTCGGATCGTTCGAGAACTTCTTCGGCAGCACCTTGATGGCGACCGGGCGATCAAGACTCAGTTGCCGAGCGAGGTAGACGGTGGCCATGGCACCGGCGCCGAGCTTGCGAAGCACCTTGTAGCCAGGGATCCGGCTCTGCGTCCGCTCCGCTTCGAACTCGGTGCGGAGACGATCGAGTTGAGTGCGCGTGAGGAAGTGCCGGCCGACGAGCAAGTCGCTGAGCGCACTGCCGGGATCACTCTTCTGCGCCGAACGGCACGTCTCGACTTCCTCTGAGCCGGCGAGCCCGCGGTCGACGACGATCTTGCCGATGAGTGTCTCGAAGCCTGCGCTGCGTGAGCCTTCTCCGGTCGAAGTGCCGCTCATGCTGCCTTCGGCGGGCGCCGACGCAGAGGCCTCGCTCCGTGCGGAGGATCTCGCGCCTGGCGTCGAGGCGCCGGAGGCGTTCGATCGCGATTCTTCAGATTCGGGCGCAGGTGACTCGGCCAATGGACCACTCGAATGGATGCGGGGCGATCTCAACTATACTTTCCCTTGGCGCCTCGATGCGAACGGAGCCGCGACGGATCCTTCTGCTTCGACCGAGCGCGCTCGGCGACGTCTGCCGTACGACACCGGTGCTCGCGTCACTTCGAGCGAGGTGGCCCGATGCCCGCATCGATTGGCTCGTTCAGGATTCGTTCGCGGATGCCGTCCGGGCGCATCCGTCGCTCGATTCGGCCGTGCTCTTTCCCAGACAGCAGTTCCGAGGACCTTGGCGACCGAAGGTTGCGATGGCCGTGATCCGTTGGCTGAGGGAGTTGCGACGCTCCGATTACGACCTCGTCTTCGATCTGCAGGGACTCGGACGAAGTGGTCTGTTTTCGCTCTGCACGCGCGCACCGCGACGAGTCGGACTCCGGGACGCGCGCGAATTCGGGTGGCTCGGCGCCACGGTGCGCGTCGATCGCGGGGGGCATGAGCACACCGTCGATCAGATGTTGCACATGATCGGGACGCAGGGCGTGCCGGCGCTGGCGGATCTTCGGCTTCACCCGCCACCTGAGGCGATCGAGTCATGGGCGGCATTGCGAAGCGAACTCGCGCTGTCGGATGAATACCTCGTCTTGGCGCCAACGAGTCGGTGGCGCTGCAAGCAGTGGCCTGTTGAGCGATGGGCGGAGTTGGCGCAGCGTCTTCGACAGAGTCTGCCGCGCCAGCTCATCGTCGTCGTCGTCGGTGCTCCAGGCGAAGAGGCGCAGACACGCTGGGCGCATGGCATCGACGGCTGCGTGGATCTCTGTGGTCGACTGCGCGTCGGCGAGACGATGGCCGCCGTGCGCGACGCGAGCGTGCTCGTCGCAAACGATTCGGCGCCACTGCACATGGCGGTCGGTCTCGGCACGCCCTATGTCGGGCTCTACGGACCGACCGATCCAGCGCGCGTCGGACCCTACCGAGGAGATCGGTGGGTGGCTCGCGCGCCGCTTGAACCCGGCGAATCGCTGCGCAGCTACCGAGCGATCGGTGATGACGATCGGTTGATGCGGCGCATCGAGGTCGAGACGGTGGTCCGCCTTGCACTCGAGGCGATCACGGAGCGCGCCTGGTTCAAGCGCGTGGCCGAGGGCGGCGCATGAGCGGCGCAGCGATTCTGCTTGCCAGCGGCAGCCCCCGGCGCCGCTCCCTGCTCGAGTCTGCGGGATTCGAAGTCATCGTCGCCGTGCCGCCGATCGACGACGCCGCTGCGCCGATCGCGGAACGCAACGAGCGCCGACTCGTCGAGGCGCTTGCCTGGTTCAAGGCAGCGCAGGTGCTGCGTGACCCGGCGGCGGCTTCGGCGCGCACCAGCGCGGCGACGCTTCTCGCCGCCGACACGCTCTGCGTGGTGGATGGCGTCGTCATTGGAAAGCCGCGCGACGAGTGCGAGGCGCGCTCGATGATCGAGTCGTTCGCGGGGCGCCGACACGAGGTGATGACGGGCGTCACGCTGGTCGATCTCGCCCGCGGTACCCGGCGCGTCTTCAGCGATGTCGCGATTGTGTCGCTTGGCGCGATCGATCCGCTGCTGCTCGCCGCGCACCTTTCCTCGGGACGATGGCGCGGGCGAGCCGGTGGCTACAACTTCGCGGAGGTCGTCGATGAGGGGTGGCCGATCGCCTGCGAGGGCGATCCGACGACGGTGATGGGACTTCCGATGCGCCAACTCGCGCCGATGCTGCGTGTGGCGACCAGACTTGGCGATGCCAGAGGGAGCAGCCGGTCATGACGGTGCCGCGCTGGTTCGCACTCGTGGCTCGGCCGCTCTCATGGGTGTACGGCGGTTGCGTCGCGTGCTGGCGATCGTGGTTCCTGCATGTGCGCCGACCAACGCGCCTGTCGATCCCGGTCGTGAGTGTCGGCAATCTCACCGTCGGAGGCACCGGCAAGGGGCCGTTCGTGCGCTGGCTGGTCGAGCAACTGCGCGCCGACTCCGCGACGCCGGTGATCGCGCTGCGCGGCTATCGCGCGGGTGCTGTTGGCAGTGATGAGGCGATGGAGTACGCGCGGCTGCTCCCGGGCGTGAATGTCGCGGTCGGCGCTGATCGGGCCGCGGCGATCCGCGCGCAGTGTGCGCTGAACAACGCGATCGACGTCGCCGTGCTCGACGACGGCTTCCAGCATTGGCGACTGGCGCGCGATCTCGACCTGGTGCTGATCGATGCCACTCGCCCGAGCCTCGATGATCCGATGCTCCCGTCAGGACCGCGGCGCGAGGCGGTTTCGGCGCTTCGTCGCGCGGATGCGGTGATCGTGACGCATGCGAAGCGGGTCGACTCGACGCTGTCGACGCGTGTGGAGGCGGCGCATGGTCGCGCGCCGATCGCATGGTGTCGCCACGCATGGACGGCACTCGAAGTGCATGGCGGAGATGAAGGGCAAACGAACTCTGCACCGGCACCGCTGCGTGTGCCACCGACGTGGCTCAAGGCGAAGCGTGTCGGCGTTGTGGCCGCGATCGGTCACCCCGAGGCGTTCTTCGCGCAGGTCGAGGCGATGGCGTCGGGGGCGCGCTGGCTTCTTCGCGCACGGGACCACGACGGATTCGAAGTCGACCAACTCTCGCGGATCTGCGAGCGTGCTCGTGCGGAGCAACTCGACTTCGTCGTCACGACCATGAAGGACTGGGTGAAGCTGGAGCCGCTCGTGCACGCGACGCCCACGGCGCGAGGCATCTTCTTCGTCGTCCCGATCGTCGAGATCGAGTTCCTGGCAGGCGAAGCGGCGCTGCGATCGTTGCTCCGCTCACGAGTGCCGCGACAGCGCGAGACGCACGGGTAGACTCGGCCATGTGGCCGACCTGCACGAGTCGCTGCTGAAGCACATGGAGCGCTTTGGCTCTTTCCGTGCGCTCGTGGTCGGCGATTTCATGCTTGATCAGGTGCTGGCCGGCGCCGCCGAGCGTCTCAGTCCCGATGCGCCGGTACCGGTGATTGCGGCGGTCGAGTCCGAGCTGCGCTCGCACCCGGGCGGCGCGGCTGGCGTCGCGGCGTTCCTTCGCGCGCTCGGCGGTGAGGTGCGCTGTGCCGGCGTCTGCGGAGAGGACGACGCCGGTGCGCTCTTGCGCCAACTGATGACCGACGCGGAGTGTGACGCAACACTCATCCTGAGCGATCCGACTCGACCCACGACGGTGAAGCGAAGCATCGTGGGTCTCGCCCAACATCGACATCCGCAGAAGATGTTCCGGCTCGACTTCGAGTCGCGCGCGCCGTTGTCGACATCGTTGCAGCAGGCGCTGATTCAGGGCATCGAGCGCATGCTGAAGGAAGTCGATGTCGTCTGTCTCGAGGACTACGACAAGGGCGTCTGCTCCGAGGCGCTGACGCAGCGGCTTGCGGCGCTTTGCCGTGGCGCAGGCAAGCCGCTCCTGGTCGATCCCGCCGCGATTCGCGACTATTCGCGCTATCGAGGCGCAACGGCGATCACCCCGAATCGCACGGAAGCGGAACTGGCCACAGGTTGCGCCGTGCCGCGCGACTTCGATCTGGGTGCGGCAGGAACGCTCGCGCGACGACTGCTCGAAGAGAGCGAACTCGAGGCGGTGGTGCTCACGCTCGATCGTCACGGTTCCATCCTGCATGAGCGCGGTTCCGATCCGGTGCATGTACCCACCGTGGCGCGCACCGTCTACGACGTGACGGGTGCCGGTGACATGGTGCTCGCGGCACTCGCCTGCGCCATTGCGCAGCGCGTGCCGTGGCCCGAAGCGGTCGCGTTCGCGAATGCAGCCGCGGGACTCGAAGTGGAGGTCTTCGGCGCGCAGCCGATTCCGCTCGCACGCATCCGGCGAAGCGTCTTCGAGTTGGCGCGCGGCCACGCAGGCAAGGTCCGTTCGGTCGACGAGGCTGCGGAAGAGGCAGCGCTCTGGCGCGATGCGGGGCGGTGCGTCGTGCTCACCAACGGTTGCTTCGATGTGCTGCACGCAGGACATGTGGCCTCGCTGCGCGGCGCGAGAGCACTCGGCGATGTGCTGGTGGTGGGCGTCAACGTCGACGAACAGGTGCGGCGCATGAAGGGCGATGGTCGCCCGGTCTATCCGCTTGCGGAGCGCATGGAAGTGCTCGAGGCTCTCGAGTGCGTCGATGTGGTCGTTCCATTCACGGAGCCGACTGCGGAGGAGCTCATCCGGCGCGTGCGCCCGAACATCTACGCCAAGGGCGGCGACTACCGGCGCGAGCAACTCAACGAGTGGCCTCTGCTGCGCGAACTCGGGATCGAAACGCACCTCATCCCGGCCCGCCCAGGTTTGAGCACGACCTCGATCGTCGATCGCATCGGGCGCATCGGTCACATGCTCGGGTCCGAGAAGGTCCCGCGCGGGTGAGCGGACAGGGGTCGATCATGTCGGTTGTCCGGTTCACGCCGCGCCGAGTGCGGATGAGCACGAAGAAGAGTGGACCGGCGCCGATCGTGCGGCATGGATGTGGAAGTGTCGCGCAAGGCGCGGCGGCACAAGAAGGTCCAGCCATGAAGATCCGACTCCCATGCGGTGCTGCGGTCCTCGGCGCGATCACGCTCTCGAGTGTGCCGGCTCTCATCACAGGTTGCTCGGCACGGTCGGTGCCACTGACGACTGGTTTCGGTGCGCAGACGGCGACTCCACTCGTGATGCCCGCTGCGAACGACGCGACCCGTGCCGCATCGATGCTCGTCGCAACGGATGCGCTGGATGGGCGACTCGACGCGACGCTCGGTGCGCCAGAACGCACCGTGGTGACCGCCGATTTCACCGACATCTCGGTGCTCGATCAGCAGTTCACATGGAATGGTCGCGTCTACGACAGCTATGTGAACGTGCGCCGCACCTACCGACAACAGTCGAGGTGAGCGGCTGCAGATGACGACCGCGCCGTGACGGATGCGAATCGACGCGCTCCGACCGCGCCTTAGTCAATGACGGCAGAGCCTGTCAAGCGCCGAAGCGGGAGAATGCGGAATGCGCATGGACTGTGTGCAATCGGCCTTCGCGATGAATCGGCGAATCTTTCTTGACGCGCCCCGTCACACGAGTTGATACTGCCATGTCCGCAGCGGCGACGGTGCCGTGTCGGATCACCCCGGGCCTGTCGAGGAGTCTCGATGTCAACCACGACGACGAAACGCGAAGTCACCGAGCGAGTCGCACGCAAGAGCGGAGTGCATCGTGATGAAGTCAAGAAGGTGGTGCAGGCGTTCCTCGACGAGTTGATCGAAGAGCTTGCGAAGGGCAATCGACTCGAGTTCCGCGACTTCGGCGTTTTCGAGGTCCGGACCCGCGCAGCGCGCGTGGCGCAGAATCCGAAGACGCTGGTGCAAGTCTCGGTGCCGCCGCGCCGAGTCGTGCGATTCAAGTCGGGGCGACTCATGAAGGATCGCGTGGAGACAGCCGCCGCCGTCGGCGGACGACATTGAGTTGAATTCGTTCGCCGGGGCCGAGGCCGAAGCGATGCCGCGCTGGCGGTGTCGCATCAACATTGACCCAGGAGCATGGATGCCATGGAACAGTTAGCGCAAGGACGGCCGCGGAAGCGCGAACAACGACTGGTGATCGACGAACAGGCGCTCGGTCGTCTCTATGGAGGCTTGCCGCCCGAGGCTCCGGAGGCGGAGGCGGGGCTGCTCGGGGCCGTCTTCCTGGATCCGGGTGTCATCGGTGATGTGTTGCAGGTGCTGCGCAGTGGCAGCGACTTCTCACGGCCCGTGCATGGCGCGATCTTCGACGCCATGATCGAGATCTACGACCGCACCGCGACGATGGACATCATCCAGCTCGCGGAGCGTCTGCGCGCCGCCGGCACGCTCGATCATGTCGGCGGGCTCGATTATCTCCGCGAACTCGCCGAGAGCGCGCCGACGGCAGCGCACGCGGTCGAGCACGCGCGCCTGGTGCGCGACAAGGCCGTGGTGCGCGAACTCATCGCGGCGGCGGTCGAGACGCTCGAAGCGGCGCACCGAGGCGAGGAGCGCGCCGACGAGGTGCTGCAAGCGGCGGAGGCGCGCATCTTCTCGATCGCGCAGCGCCGCGAGACGCGGATGGCGGCGTCGCTGCACGAATTGCTCCAGGAGACGCTCGAGGCGATCGACCGCTCGGCTGGATTGGCGCTGACCGGCGTGTCGACCGGCTTCGCGCAGCTCGATGACATGACGAGCGGATTCCAGCGCGGGGAGATGATCATCCTGGCGGCGCGACCATCGATGGGAAAGACCGCCTTCGCGCTCAATGTGATCGAAGCGATCGCCGCCCACGGCCGACCCGTGGTGCTCTTCAGTCTGGAGATGAGCCGTCAGCAACTGGTGCAACGACTGCTCTGCGCGCGCGGCGGCATCGACAGCCATCGATTGCGGCGAAACATGCTCAACGGCGATGATCGGCGTGCCCTCCACTTGGCGTGCGAGGCACTGAGCACGCTGCCGATCCATCTCGACGACACGCCGGCGCTCACGCTGCTGCAACTGCGTTCGAAGGCGCGGCGCCTCAAGGAGAAGGCGAAGCTCGAGGCGATCGTCATCGACTACCTGCAGCTGATGAGTTCGGGCGCTCGATCGGAGAGTCGCCAGGTGGAGATCAGTGAGATCAGCCGAGGTGTGAAGGCGATGGCGCGCGAACTCGATGTTCCAGTCATCTGCCTGAGTCAGCTCAATCGCGCCAGTGAGCAGCGACCCGGTCATCGTCCGCTCATGAGCGACCTGCGCGAGTCAGGATCGATCGAGCAGGACGCGGACGTCGTGATGATGCTGCATCGCGAGGAGTACTACCACTTGAACGACGAGGAGTGGAGGCAGGGCAATCCCGAGAAGATCGGAGCGGCCGAGCTCATCGTCGCCAAGCAGCGCAACGGTCCCACCGGCAGCGCGCATCTTGCATGGGATGGGCGCTACATGCGCTTCCGTGATCGCGCCGATGCAACGCCGCCGCCGGGTTACGACGGCGGCAGCGATGGAGGCAGCGAAGACTTCGGTGGATTGCCGACCTGACTCGGGCGCGCGCCATCGACTGGCGCGTGAAATCAGGCGCCGTCGGGCAGCGTTAGACTCGACGGAGGCGGATGGAGCTCGCAGGAGACGAAGAACCGATTGCCGACATTCTGCTCCGCGCCGCGGGGGGTGATGCGCGAGCGTGGCGCCGCGTGGTTGACGCGTATGCGCCGCGCGTCTTCGCGCTCGTGCGAAGCCAATGTCACGACGAGGATCTCTCCGAGGAGATCACGCAGAGCACGTTCTGCACCATCGTGAGCAAGCTGGGTGCCTACACGGAGCAAGGAAAATTCGAAGCCTGGCTCTTTCGCATTGCCGTCAATCGGCTTCGCGACGAGATGCGCCGCCGCCGGCGCCACGCGATGCCGACGGAGGAGGCGACGCTCGTTGCGATTGGTCCGTCTCACCGTGACGACGCCGATCGGCTGGAGCCCGTGGAACTGCGAGCGCTTGAAGCGGCGATGGCGCAACTGTCGCCATCGGACCGGCTCATCGTCGACCTGCGGCATGTAGGCGGAATGAGCTTCAAGCAGCTCTCGGAGTATCTCGGTGAACCGCTTGGCACGCTGCTGGCGCGGCACCATCGCGCACTGCACAAGTTGCGTGCCTTCATGGAGGATGCGGCGCGCGAAGGGGAGGCATGAGTGCAGATGACGCTCGGCGACAACGGCGGAATCGCTCCACAATCGCGTCCGATAGTCAGGATCGGCCAGCGATCGCGCCTGCAGCATCGCTGCAGTCCTTCCGATGCAGCGCAGAAGCCCACTCACTTTGCCCAGCGATGCAATGCGGGGTGTGGCAGGGCCGTTACCGATCGGACCAACGAGGAGTCCACATGAGCATGCAGCACGATCCAACCGAAGCACCCGAGTTCGAGGCCGTCGTGCGCCGACTGGCACAGCGCGCGGAGCGACTGCAGGTTCGGCCCGGCTTGTGTGATCGCGTCGCCGATGCGGTTGAACGAGAGATCGACTCATCGATGGTGCTTGCATCGATCGGGCCTGCGCCGTGGCGCCGTTCACTGGCGATCGCAGCCGGAGTCCTGCTCGCGTGCAGTGTGGTCTCAACGATGGTGTTGCGCGGCAATGGCCGAGTGGTGGACGCGCCGCGCACGACAGAGACGCTCGTCTTTGCGGATGGATCCCATGCGGAGCGCGTGTTGATCGCACTGATGGGATCAACATCCGACTCGGTGCCGAGTGACGGTGCCGCGATCATCGAGGAACTCCTCCCCGGCTGCAATGTGCGTCTCGACGAACTCGATCTCGAGATGCGTGAGCTCATGGGCGAGCCGCAGCCCGCGCGGGAGGACTCGCGATCATGATGGCCCATCTGATGGCGGGAGCGCTACTCGCGCTCGGCTGTTCCGTGTCCCCAGAGCAGACGGCGGAGAAGGGCGGCAGCGTCGCGCCCGCATCGTCGCCGGCGGCAATGCCGCAACGAGGTGAACCGAAGAGTCCCGTGCCTCCCCCTCCGGGCGGAGAGGGTGCACGCCGGCGCCCGGCGCCCGATGATCCCGCGGGAGCTCCGCCGACTGGCGATGGCGAACGCCGTCGCAGTGCCGGTGATGGCGATTCCGGATCGGGCCGAGCGCGTCGTATGGCGGAGGCACTCAGCGCCGAAGAATTGGAAGAGGTCATTGCGGTTGCGGCGGAGATCTCGCCCGAGTGGGGTGCGGGACTTCGTGAGCGACTCGCAACTGATCCCGAGGGGCTGCGCAAGGCGGTCGTCAATGCCGGACCGCGCCTGCTCGGTCTCACGATGCTGAAGCGATCGCATCCGGAGCTCTTTGCGCTCCGTGTCGAAGACCTTCGCATCCAGAATGAACTCAAGAGTCTGGTGAGCGAGTACCGCAGTCGAGTCGAGGCCGGCGATGCGAGCGCTGCGGCGATCGAAGCGAAGCTCCGCGAGAAGGTTCAACGCCAGGTCGATCTCGATCTCCGCGCCAGTGCGATGGAGTTGCAGGCACTCGACGAACAGCTCAAGCGCCTCGTTGAACAGCTCAAGGCGGAGACGCTGCAGCGAAGCGAGCGCGTCGAGCGCGCGTTGGCGGAGATCAAGGCGGGCAACGAGCCGAAGCCGATGGTGCGACCGTGGATCGGTGGCGAACGCGGCATGCGCGGCATGCGTCGCCCTCCGCCCCCGAGTCGCGAACAGAACGGCTCAGCCGAGCGTGCGCCAACGCCGCCGCCACCGCCACCGCCTCCACCGGGCGCGCCCGGCGCTCGTTGAGCGCGAATCGCGGCTGACTCCAGATCGCCATAGGCTCGCGGAGTGGAGCAGCGTTCCCAACGGCAGCGTGCAGTGCAGCGCCGCGGCTGGATGCGCTGGCTCGCCGCGATCATCTTGGCAATCGGATGCGCCGTGCTTCTCGGATGGAGTCTGATGGAGGTGCCGCTCGGCGGCGGAATCTCCGTGCGGCGCTACGAGGCGGCGAATCTCGACGCGGCGTTGCTTCCGCCGTGGTGGTGGCGACACGACGAGGCGGAGCGCGCGATGCTCGCCGCGCCGCGACCTCCGGACGGCTACTTTCCCGGCACCTTCTTCGGCACCGATCGCTTCGGTCGTGACATGCTCGCGCGCTCGATCGCGGGTGGCGCGGTGAGTCTCTCGATCGGACTCATGGCTGCGGCCATCACCGTGCTCATCGGCACCGCATGGGGTCTCGCCGCAGGCATCGTCGGCGGTCGTGTCGATGCGCTGCTCATGCGCATCGTCGACATCCTCTTCGGACTTCCGACGATTCTGTTGGTCGTGCTGCTGGCGGTCGCCGCCGACGGGATGTGGGATCGCTTCGGTATCGAAGTCCCACCGGGTACGAAGCAGCGCGTGAACATCATCGTGCTCATGGTGGCGATCGGCGGTGTGAGTTGGTTGACGCTGGCGCGCGTCATTCGCGGCGAAGTGCTGTCGCTGCGCGAGCGACCGTTCATGGAGGCCTGCCGCGCGGCGGCGATACCGTGGCACCGCCAATTGTCGCGACATCTGCTGCCGAATCTCGTCGGGCCGATCGTCGTCTATGCGGCGCTTGCGGTGCCGTCGGCGATTCTGTCGGAGAGCTTCCTGAGTTTTCTCGGCATCGGCGTTCAACCACCCGTGCCGAGTTGGGGCAATCTCGCAGCGGCCGGACTCTCGGAACTCAATCTCGTTCGCAGTCGCTGGTGGTTGCTGGTGTGGCCGAGCGCGCTCATCGGCGCCACATTGGTGATCCTCAACCTCGCCGGCGATCGCCTGCGTCAGCATCTCGATCCGATGCGACGACGCAAGCATGGACGAAGCGCAGGTGTTGTGCGGATGGGCGTTGGATCGTGATACTCTGCCACGCCCTCGTCCGAACGCGCGACGAGTGATGGGAGAGGTTGCACGCCGATGCAGAACCGTTTCACCTTCAAGGACTTCGTGGTCATCGGGCTGCTGCTCGTGGCCGTCTTCCTCGTGATTGGCTCGATCACGCAATCCGATCGATCGTTCCAGCAGCTGCAGGAGCTTGGTCGCAAGGTGGGGGAGCTCGAACGTCGGATCCGGGACTTGGCGCTCGCTCCGGCATCGGCGCCTCAGACAGGTGCGACGGCGCCTGCAAATGTGGTCGCCGCTCGCGATGAATCGTGGGCTCGTGCGGGCGTACCGATCGAATGGCAACCCGAAGCGAGCTTCCCAACCGATCCTCGCACCGTTCCCGGGTTCCGCGAGGGCGGCGAGTTCATCGAGGTCTTCGAAGCGCAGCCCAAGAAGATCGTGCCCTACCTCTACGCGGATGTCTACGGCTTGCGCGTGCTCGATCGCGTCTGCGAATCGCTTGCCGAGTACGACCCGTTCACGATGAAGCTCACCGGCGCGCTCGCGGATGCATGGCAGAAGGATCCCGACGGTCTCTGGATCCGAGTGCACATCAATCCGGCCGCAACGTTCAGTGATGGTGCTCCGGTGACCGCCGAGGACGTGCGTTGGACCTACATGGACTTCGTGATGAATCCGAGCATTGACGCCGATCGCGCCAGGTCGATCTTCGCCGATGTGCTCGAGGGCGTGACGGTCATCGACGACCGAACGGTCGAGTTCGCATTCAAGAAGGCGCTCTTCACCAACGCGCAGTCGGCGATGGGCAATCCCATTCTGCCGAAGCACTACTTCAGTCAGTTCGAGCCGGGGCAGATCAACCAAGGCACCGGACTGCTGATGGGATCGGGACCGTTTCGACTGGCGCAGATCCCGGAGGGGCCGAGCGATCTCGGTTCGCAGTGGGCGCCGCCGGCGGACATCGCGCTCGTTCGCAATGAGCGATGGTGGCGCGGACGGGCGCCACTCGCGGCCTATCGCTTCAAAGTCATCACGAATGAATTGGCGCGCCTCGTCGAGTATCGCAACGGTCTTGCGTCGATGATTCTGCCCACGGCGCCGCAGTTCAACGAGGTGCTGCGAACGGACAAGAGCTTCGAAGAGTCGAACTACGCGCTGAAGTGGGTCAACATGCGCAGCGGCTACTCATTCATCGCGTGGCAGACCGGGCCACGAGGAGAGACGGGGCGCGTTCCACCGTTCCATGACAAGCGCGTGCGGCAGGCGATGACACTGCTGCTCGACCGCGAGAAGATGATCCGCGACATCTGGGATGGGATCGGCTTGGTGGCGAAGGGTCCCTTCAATCCCGAGAGTCCCGCTTCGAATCCAGCCGTCGAACCGCTGCCCTTCAATCCGGCGAAGGCGAAGGTGTTGTTGAAGGAAGCCGGGTGGGAGGATCGCGACGGCGATGGCATTCTTGAGGACTCGAAGGGCGAGAAGTTCCGCTTCGAGTTCACCTACGCCACGGGCGGCGAGATCTCGGAGCGCATCGCGCGATTCATCAAGGACACCTACACCCGCGCGGGCATGATCTGCGATACGCGACCCGTCGATTGGAGCGCGTACCAGTCCATTCTGAAGGCGCGCGACTTCGACGCGTTCACGATGGCGTGGAGCGCAAGTGCACCCGAGAGTGATCTCCGGCAGATGTTCCACACCGATAGCACGGCGAAGGGCATGGACAACTGGATCCAGTGGAAGTGCCCCGAAGCGGATCGACTGATCGACCAAGGGCGCACCACGATCGACGACGAGACGCGCATGCTCATCTGGCATGAGCTCGAAGCCGTCATCGCGGACGAGCAGCCCTACACCTTCGTGCGCCTGCCTCCGTGGCTGCGCTTCGTCCGTCGCGACCTCGGCAATGTGAACACCTATCGCACCGGATTGGTGCCGGATGAGTTCTTCAAATCCGAGAGCGTCATGGCGCCGGTGAACTGACCCCCGCACGGATCCACGCCGATGCTGGGATACATTCTCCGACGACTGCTCTTCATGATCCCGACACTGATCGGGGTCACCTTCCTTGTCTTCTCGCTGGTGGCGCTTTCGCCCGGCGGATTGACGGCGAGTGCGCTGGCAGCGGCGGGAGGCGGCGCTCCGGCGGGCATCGATCCGCGCGTCGCCGAAGCTGAGTTCAAGGACCGCTTCGGACTTGATCGTCCCTTCTTTGCGCAGTACCTCTCATGGCTGGGGCGCATGCTTCCGGTGAAGTTCGGCACGCGCGCCCAGATCGACTCGACTGGTGATCGCATCTACTTGCCTCGAGAGATGCCGGCACCGGTCATGCTCGAGTGGCCGAGCGATTCGCCCTGGCCCGAGGGCGATGAGGCGAGCGTCCGCGCTGACGCGGTGAAGGACTTCGTGCTGGAACCCGTCGGCGAGCCGCGGCAGCAGCAGTATCGTCGCGCGCGAGCGCGCTACGACGACGCACGGCGCGCATATGTGCGCTCGGTTGCGAACTTCAGCGTGGTGCTGGCGCAGCTCGCCGAGTCGGTGGGGCGTGACGATCTCGTCGACCGCGCAGGATTCATCAAGCGAGCGCAGGTTGAACAGGTTCCGCGCAGCGGTGACGGTCCGGTGTTCGAACGGGCGAAGGCTGCGGCGGAGGAGCAGCGCCGCGCGTGGACGGCGGCGATCGTGGCCGAGGCGCAGCTCGAAGCTGCATTCCGCGCCGCGCCCTTTCCCGAAGCCGGCTACACGATCATTCCCGGCGTGCTCTCCGTCGGCGCGCCCGATCTCGGCTGGAGCCGCAGTCGCAGTCGGCCCGTGTCGCGCCTGATTCTCGAAGCGCTGCCGATCACGCTGATGCTCAATCTTGTGGCCGTGCCGGTGATCTACCTCGTGGCGATTCCGTCGGGCATGCTGGCGGCGGCGCGGCGCGGCTCGTGGTTCGATCGACTCTCCGGCGGCTTCTTCGTGATGCTCTGGTCAATTCCCGTGGTGTGGGCTGGCGTACTCATGATCGGGTTCCTTGCGAGCAAGGAGTATCTCGGTCTCTTCCCGCCGTCCGGGTTGCATAGCCGCGCCGCCGCAGAGATGCCGTTCTTCCCGATGTGGGGCGCGGATGGATTCGTTCGCGGCTACATGCTCGACGGACTCTGGCATGTCGCGATGCCGGTGGCGTGTCTCGTCTACGCGGGCTTTGCGGTGCTCTCGCGGCAGACGCGCGCTGCGATGCTCGACAACTTCAACGCCGACTATGTGCGCACGGCGAAGGCGAAGGGCGTGTCGCGGCGCGATGTCGTCTTCCGCCATGTCTTCCGCAACAGTCTGCTGCCGCTCATCACGATGTTCGTGACGATCTTCCCCGCGATGCTCTCGGGCAGCGTCGTCGTCGAGAAGATCTTCTCGATTCCCGGCATGGGCTCGCTCATGCTCGATGCGATTTCACTGCGCGACGCGGAGATCATGCTCGCCAACAGCGTCATGGTCGGATGCGTGATGCTGCTGGCGCTGCTGATGGCGGACATTCTCTACGCCATCGCCGACCCACGAGTGAGCTATGCCTGACGCGCCATCGAAGGTGATCACCGGCATCGAAGCGATGCGCGGCGTTGGTGCGCAGCGCGCTCGCGGGTTCTGGGCGGATGCGTGGTCGCGCGTGCTCGGCACATCGACGGCGGTCGCAGCGCTCATCTGGATCGGCGCCGTCGCGGTGCTCGCAGTGATTGCTCCGCTCATCGCGAATGCGCAGCCGCTCTGGTTGGAGCATGTCGAGCCGGTGACGCGCGGGCCGCAGTCGTACTCGCCGCTCTGGTCGAGTCTGACGGCCACGGATCTGCTCTTGCTCTTCGGCGCACCGATCGCTGTCGCCGTGATGATGCTGCCGATGCGCACGGCGAAGTCACAGCGACTGGCGGCGCTCATCGTCGCGTCCATCCTCTCGATCCTGGCGGCAGCGCTCTTTCAACTCGTGATCGGTTGGCTGGACATTCCGGGGCAGGGTGAGCGAGCGGTTTCGCTGCGAAACTGGTTGCGCGATCCGTCGCAGTGGTGGCGCCCCATCGCATTCGCCTTCGCGATCATGGTTCCGCTGGCGCTGATCGGTTCGCTGCTGCCGTTCACCTCGCGTTGGTGGAGTCGCGCCGCGATCCTGATCGCAGCGGTTGCTGGCGTTTCGCTTGCGTGCGGCTTCCGCGTCTCGACCTCGCCGACGGATTACGACGCGATCGTCACGGCCGAAGCGCGCGGTGAGATTCGAACCGTGAGCACGCTGGTGCCATGGTCGCCCGATCGCGCGCGAAGCGAACTCATCACGGTGCCGCCGATGCGGACCGTGAGTGAGGCGTTCAGCGACAAGATCGTCCGGCTCGACGAGAGCATCGATCGCGCGAGGGCCGCCGAGCAGCGCGCGGATGTGGCAGGTCGGCGCCTGGACGGCATGCGAGCCGCCGACGATCAGACGCAGCTGGCGCGGCAGCGATCGCAATTGCAAGCCGAGTGGAAGCGGCTCGAGGGCACCAGCTTTGCGGAGCGGCGGTTCATTCTCGGCACCGATTCGAATGGAGTCGATGTGCTGGCGCAACTCATCTGGGCGTGCCGATTGAGTCTCAGTGTCGGCTTCGTCTCGACCGGCATTGCGCTGTTCATCGGCATCACACTCGGCGCGCTGATGGGCTACTTCGGCGGCAAGGTCGATCTGCTGCTCTTCCGACTGGTCGAGATCTTCATGGCCATGCCGGTGCTCTTCCTGCTGATCGTCGCAGCGGGCGTGCTGCCGCGCAACACCTATGTGATGATGGCGATCATCGGCTGTGTGAGTTGGACCGGCGCCGCGCGATTCACGCGCGCCGAGTTCCTGAAGCTGCGCGGGCAGGACTTTGTGCAGAGTTGCCGCGCGGTGGGTCTGCCGCTGCCGTCGATTCTCTTCAAGCACATGCTGCCGAACGGCGTGACGCCGGTGCTCGTTGATGCGAGTTTCGCGATCGCGGCCGCGATCCTGGCGGAAGCGACGCTGTCCTTCCTGGGCTTGGGCCCGGACGATCAAGCGAGCTGGGGCAAGTTGCTGGCGAGCGCCACCGGCAGCACCGGCACCTTTCTCTGGTGGCTCGCGATCTTCCCGGGGTTGGTGATCTTCCTTTCGGTGCTCAGCTACAACGTGCTCGGCGGCGCGCTGCGCGATGCGATCGATCCGAAGCTTCGAAAGGCGGCGCATTGACATGGTGCATGAACCCGAACGACCACTGCTCGATGTCGCCGATCTGGCGGTGAGCTTCGACAACTCGGGTGCGCCCGATGCGCCGCGCGTGCAAGCCGTGGCGGGTGTGAATCTCACAGTCTTTCCACGGCAGACGCTGGCAGTCGTCGGCGAATCGGGCTGCGGCAAGAGTGTGACGGCGATGAGCACGATGCAGCTCATTCCGACGCCGCCCGGCCGCTACGACCGAGGCTCGATCATCTTTCAAGGTCGGGACGTGCTGAGCCTCTCCGAGCACGAGATGCTCTCGATCCGCGGCGGCAAGATCGCCATGATCTTCCAGGAGCCGATGACGAGTCTCAATCCCGTCTACACGATCGGCGATCAGATCATGGAAGCAGTGATGCTGCATCAGAAGGTGTCGCCGCGCGAGGCGTTCGAGCTCTCCGTCAAGTCACTCGAGGATGTGGGGCTTGCGAAGCCGCGCGAGCGCATGGAGGGGTATCCGCATCAATTCTCGGGTGGCGAACGACAGCGCGTGATGATTGCGATGGCGCTCGGTTGCCGTCCGGCGCTGCTGCTCGCGGATGAACCGACCACGGCGCTTGATGTCACGATCCAGGCGCAGATCCTCGAGTTGCTGCGAGAACTGCAAGTCTCGCGCGGCATGGGCATCATGCTGATTACGCACAACCTTGGCGTCGTGGCGGAGAACGCCGATGTTGTCTGCGTCATGTACGCCGGGCGCGTCGTCGAGTATGCGCCGATCTTTGATCTCTTCGATCGACCGATGCATCCGTACACGCGTGCGCTCTTCGCCTCCATTCCTGGTGTGCGCGACGCCAAGCATCGGCTGACAACGGTTGACGAAGTCGTGAACGATCCGGCGCAGTTCCGCAAGCTGCCCGGCAGTGATCGCGGCGTCATTGCGTGGTGGCCATTCACGCCCGAATCGGAGCGACCGCGCGTCGTCGCTGGTCGTGATGAATACGCGCTGCATCAGATCGAGCCCGAGCGCTGGGTCGCGTGCTGGCGAACGCCGGAGGTCGAAGCGAAGTCGTCACCGCGCCCGAGCCTCACATTCCGGCGTCACGAGATGACGGTGAGCGCGTGAGTCGCGGCGCCGAGCGCATCGATGGTGACGCCATGGAATGTGGTGCGATTACCGTTCGATGGAAGCGGCTTTCCGCGCTCGCCGTGATGCCGTCGTATCAGAGCGATGGCGCTGCGGGTATGGATCTGCACGCGGCGATCGAATCGCCGATCGTGCTCGAGCCCGGCGCGATCGCCCTCGTGGCGTGCGGGTTCGCGATGGCGCTGCCGCCAGGGTTCGAAGCGCAAGTGCGTCCGCGCAGTGGACTCGCGGTCAAGCACGGCATCGGCATGCCGAACGCGCCGGGCACGATCGACGCCGACTATCGCGGCGAAGTGAAGGTGCCGCTGGTCAATCTCGGGCGTTCCGCGTTCACCGTCGAACCAGGTATGCGCATCGCGCAGATGATCATTGCGCGCGTCGAGCGCGCTCGCTTCGAATGCTGCGAAGAACTCGACGAGACGGGGCGCGGCACCGGCGGTTTCGGCAGCACGGGCCGGTAGTCCACGCCGTCCTAGTCCGCCCGCAACCTCGGTGTGGAGTCCGGTTCGCGAGCGTCGAGAAGACGCGTGCACTCGCGTACACTTTGGCCAAATGGCCACCTCTTCTGCATCCGCTGCATCCACTACGGCGTCAACGACACCCTCCGGCGCCGTCGCCGTTCCGCTGCTCGACCTCAAGGCGCAATACGCCACGATCCGCGATGAGATCGAACCGGTCGTTCGCGCCGTCATCGAGAGCCAGTACTTCATCGGTGGCCCGTCCATCGAGGCGCTCGAGAAGTCCGTCGCCGAGTATGTCTTAACGAAACACGCCGTCGGGTGTGCGAATGGCAGCGATGCGATCGTGCTGGCACTGCAAGCGCTCGGCGTCGGCCGCGACGACGAGGTCATCGTGCCCACCTTCACCTTCTTCGCAACGGCGGGAAGCGTGCACCGTCTCGGTGCGCGATCGATCTTCGTCGACAGCGATCCGGTCACCTACAACATCTGCCCGCGCAGTCTCGAAGCGGCGGTGTCCAAGTGCAAACGCCTTCGCGCGATCGTGCCGGTGCATCTCTTCGGGCAGTCGGTTGACCTCGATGCGGTCATGCAGATCGCCGAGCGCGCCGGCGTGCCCGTCATCGAGGACGCGGCGCAGGCGATCGGCACGGAGGACGCGAGTGGTGTGCGCGTCGGCTCGCGCGGCGCCATCGGCACCTTCAGCTTCTTCCCGAGCAAGAACCTCGGTGGTTTCGGGGACGGAGGCATCGTGAGTACGAATGACGACGCGCTCGCGACGCGCATGCGCCAACTGCGCAACCATGGCATGGAGCCAAAGTATGTGCATGACGAGATCGGCATGAATTCGCGACTCGACGCGCTTCAGGCCGCCGTGCTGAGTGTGAAGCTTCGCCATCTTGATCAGTGGACCAGCGCACGACAGGCGAATGCGGCGTGGTACGACAAGGCTCTCGCCGCGGCCGGTGCGCGCGACAGCCGCGAACCCGTCGATTCCGGAGGCCTCGCGCTGCGCACGCCGACGCCCGCGCCGAGCGGTGCCCGGCACATCTACAACCAGTATGTGGTGCGCGTGCCGGCGGCGATGCGTGATGCCGTGCGCGACGATCTCACGGCGCGGAAGATCGGCACGGAGGTCTACTACCCGATCCCGCTGCACCTGCAGAAGTGCTTCGCCGAGCTTGGTGGCCGCGCGGGGCAGTTCCCGCACGCCGAGCGCGCCGCGAAGGAAGTCATCGCGCTCCCGATCTACGGCGAACTGATCGAGGCGCAGCGACAGGCGGTTGTCGATGCGCTCGTCGACTCGGTCAAGCGCCGCTCGTGAGCGTGCCGCGCCCATTCCGCCGAGCCAAGTTCAGGACGCCGGAAGCGGGGCGCGGCGGTCGTGCGCGGCGTCGAACGCAAGCGACCGACGCGCGCGAGAGTCAACTGCGATCGGGTCCGCTCACCCTGCTTGTGGTGGCGCCGCACCCGGACGACGCAGAGCTCGCGATGGGCGGAACGATGGCGAAGATGGCGTCGCGCGGACATCGCATTCACATCTTGGACCTGACGGACGGCGAGCCGACGCCCTTCGGCACACCGGCGAAGCGGGCGCGCGAAGCGGCGACCGCCGCGAGGATCCTCGGTGTCACGCGATCGTGTCTGGGCCTTGTCAATCGCGAGGTCGTGCACACGCTGGAGGCGCGTCATGCGATCGCGGCCGTCATTCGGCGCGAGCGCCCGGATCTGCTCTTCGCTCCGTTTCCGGAGGACGCGCATCCCGATCACATCGCCGCCACACGGCTCGTCGAGGACGCGCGTTTTGACGCGAAGCTCGTTCGTTCGCGCATCGAGGGTGAGCCGCATTGGACACCGAGGCTCTTTCATTACTTCGCGACGCACTTGCGGATCGTGCCCGCGCCGTCGTTCCTGATGGACACGAGCGGATTCGATGCGCTGCGCCGCCGCGCCGTGCTCGCCTATCGCAGCCAGTTCGTGGAGCCTCCGGCGAATCGACGGATCGTCGAGTGGCTTGATGCGGCGGCCGTCTACTTCGGCAGTCGAATCGGCGCGGCGACTGCAGAGCCGTTCTTCAGCCGCGAGTCGCTGGGCGTCGACGATCTGGCGGCGGTTGCGGCCCGACGCCCTTGAGTCGACCGCCGCGCCGCATTTCCCATCACCGACGACGGTCCGGCGTGGCGCAGCGCCGCAGACTGCCCGATCTCATCCGCCAGCGGCGCCCGCATCGCGCGTCTCATCGCTGGGCACGCTGCGCAGAAGATCGGTGGCCATCTCGCGCAGGAAAAGTTCGATCTCATCACACTGCTCTTCATCGCGGGCAGCCTGGGCGAAGAGCAGTTCGCGTGAGAATCGACCGAGCGCTGCGAGATCGTTGGAGCGCGACGCCATGAAGGAACGCGAAGTTGGCGCGCTCGTCGCGCGTCCGAGCGCTCCCGCAAGTCCATCGGGCAGGGGTTCGAGCACCGTCCCAAGTCGTCGCAGCAGACGCGCGCGAAGACGCCAGAGCGGCGACTCGCTCGCCAACAGCGTCAGCGCATCGGCGAGCGCTTTCTCGTCCTGTCGTGCCAACGCCTCGATCGCGAGTGCCAGGCGACTGTCCATCGCGTGGGTCGATCCCGGAATGCCTCCGAGATCGTCCCAACCGCCCCATCGGCCGATGAGTCGCGGTTGCGCCGAGGTGCGAGCGAGCGCGGCGGAGTCGTCGATGAGCGCCAGCAGTGCAAGCAGCTCGTTCGCGCTGCGCCATGCATCATCGGGCTCACCGGAGGACCAGCCCGCCGCCCAGGCGCTGCGGCGTCGATCGATCTCTCCGAGCAACTCGTGCGCGCGACCTGCGCAGCGTTCGACCGCTTCGATTTCATTCGCGCGGATGGCAGCCTCGGCGGGCGGTTCGCGCAACATCTGCCACTGCGTCAGAAAGCGCTCGAGCGTGATCAGCGCCGATCCTGCGCGCGCCTGATCACCGAGTTGGGTAAGCAGCGTGCGCAGGCGCGTGGCGAGCGACGCTCCCTGGACGAGTGATTGCGCCTCGATCTCGGCGAGCGCGCGATCGACGCCGTCGAGTGATTCCAGCGCACGAATTCGGCGTCGCTGGCCCTCAAGCAGGCTGCTGCACGCGGGATCTGCCGGTGACGCGTCAGGTGCGGCGAGCGTCTCGACCTGGCGGAGTACTGGGTCCTCTGACTTGAGCGCGTCGCGCGAGAGCTGCCGGCGCAGCGTGCGCAGGTCACGGCGAACATCGACTTCTTCGAGCCGCCGCACGTCGACCATCGTCTCCAGGAGGTCCGTCACCATCGAGAGTCGATCGAGCGTGCGTCGATGCTGCGTCGCATCAGTGGGGGGCACGGCCAGCGCCTCGACGGTGCGCGAAACGCGCCCGGGTGTGATGGGGCCTCGCGACGAAGTCTGTTGCCGCGGTCGCACGAGCAACGAGCCGGCATCGGCTGCACGCGCCATTGCCGCGAGCTGTTCGAGCTCCTGCAGGGCCGCCGCGCGACTGCTGGCATCGGCAGATCGCTCAATCGCGCCGACCGCGCGCTGCGCACACGCGTCGCGCAACGACTTCGGCAGCCAGGTCGCGGCCGCGATCGACTGCGCGGTGGCGGCCGTCGGGAGCAGCGCCTCCGCAATCGAACGAACCTCAGGCTCGAGATCGGGCCACGCCTCCGCGTCGGCCAGTCGGTCGGCGAGCGCGTTCATCGCCGCTGCGAGCGGTGGATCGACGGCACTGCCAGCAACAGACGCGCGGAGTTGCGCGGACCACGCCGCTGCTGAATCAACAGGCCCGGACGGTGACGCGGGCCCGGAAGGCGCGGATGGTTCGGAAGGGGCTGATGGCGCCGGCTTGCCGGCGGGTACGACCGGCGGTGCGCGAGAGGTGGAGTCGCGCTGGCGCGGAAGCGACGGCCAATGGCTCGCGCGCGCGGGCACTGCTGCGGCATCGAGCGCTGGCGAGAGTCCGGCGACGATGGAGCGCGTGACTTCGAGCAGCGTCCCCGTCGGCGCTGCTCGGAGCGAGCCGAGACCGGTGTCACGAAAGCGCTCGAGCGACGCGCGCACACGGTCCGTTGGCACGGCGGCGGCGCGCCCCATGCTCGCATCGAACTCTCCGCGCGCGTCGGCCAGTCGGAATCCTGCGAGCACGATCGTGTGACGGAGGGCTTCGTCCGCGTCGCCGCGAACGAGTAGTTCGCGCGCCATCATTCTGAATGTCACCGAGGCATCGATCGCGAGTGTCGACTCGGCATCGCCGGGTGCGCGGGCGCGGATCGACTCGACTTCGCGTGCCAAGTCCGCGGCCAGCGCGGTGGCGGCGTTGGAATCCGGAAGCACCGGAGGCTGTGGCGCGGCGCTCAGGTCGACGCGCGGCGCATCGGCACGGCGTCCGCGCAAGGGCGCGTCCTGGGCGGGCGCGTGCGCAAGCGCTGGCGCGGGGGTGCGCGCGAGCGCGGGGGCGAGCGCGGCGGCGACGATGACGACGCCAATGGCTGCGAGTGCGGCGAGCGCCATGCCGAACCGGGTCATGCGTCGACCAGCCACTTCGGATCGAGATGGATCCACTGCAGACAGAGCCCCTGCGGTGGCAGCGTGGGCCCGCCCTTGCTGCGATCGCGCGAGATCAGGATCGATGCGATCGCGTCCGGATCGATGCGACCGCGCCCGACCTCGACGAGCGTGCCCGCGATGATGCGCACCATGTTGTAGAGGAATCCGGGGCCTGCAACATCGATCTCTATGTCGTGCGGAGGAACTTCGCGCACGCGACAGGTGTGGATCGTGCGCACCGTCGACTCGCGGCCGTGATTGACGCGCGTCATCGAGAGGAAATCATGTTCGCCTTCGAAGGCGCCGGCCGCGCGGCGCATCGCAGTCACATCGAGGCGATAGAAGGTGAACCAGAGCGTTCGCCGGTCGAAAAGTGGCGGTGGAGTCTCATCACCAACCCCGCATCGAATGCGGTAGCGATAGCCCTTGCTCGCGCAGTGCACGGACGGATCGAAGTCCGCGCGAGCGTGATGCGCAGAACGAACTTGCACATCCTGAGGAAGCCGAGCGGTGAGGGCTCGCGCCAGACGATCGATCGGGATTCGGCACTCCGCCGTGAACGACGCAACTTGATCGAGCGCATGAACGCCCGCATCCGTTCGACTGGCACCTTGGACGAGGACGGGCTGACCGAGCGTGGCGCTGACGGCTTCTTCGAGCACTCCCTGGACTGTTCGCAGAGGAGTTTCTCCCGGAGGCTCCTGACGCTGCCAGCCATGGAATTCCGTGCCCTCGTACGCCAGATGGAGCCGGAATCGGGGCACGCGAGCATTATCGCCGCCAGCGCTCGCCTCCGCTTCAGCGCCGTGCGTGATTGTGTCTTGCACGAGCAATGCTTCGCTGTAGCATTCGATGTCGGCTTCGGTCCCATTGCGTTGTTCGACGGGCCGATCTTCAGTCGATTTCAACCCCTCTTGAGGAGAGACAGATGCGCAATTGGATTGCAGTGACGGCTTTGGCCGCCACGGCTGCGGGCATGGCGATCGCCGATGGACTGATCTTCATCGACGGTACGGCGGACGCGAAGTACGGCGCGCCGGTGAGCGTGCAGGACACGCTGACGGGATTCGGCAACGCTGACATCGGATTGACCGGCTGGGCGAACGGCTCCGAACTCGATTCGGCGTACGCGTTCCTTGATGTCGATGGCGGTTACCTCAATCTGGTCTTCGCCGGCAATCTCGAGAGCAACTTCAACAAGCTCGAGGTCTTCATCGACGCGGGCATCGGTGGACAGAATCAGCTTCGTGGCGACAACCCCGATGTCGACTTCAACGGCCTCAACCGCATGGGGTATGCCAGCGATGAGCAGCCCGGCCTGAAGTTCGATGAAGGCTTCAACGCTTCGTTCTGGTTCGGCGCCACCTGCGGCAACACGAACGACCTCTTCGCTCTTTACGCCAACGCGGCGCAGCTGCTGCCAGAGGGCGGCGGTGCGGGCGCCTTCCTTGGCACCTGTGGTGATGGCGAAGTGATCGTCTCGGCGCTCGGCATCGATGTCTCGATCAACAACTCGAACACGCGCGGTGTGACGGGCAGCAACGGCGGCACCGGTGATGGCGCCGGCGTGACCACCGGGCTCGAGGTTCGCATTCCGCTTGGGCTGCTCGGCTACGCGGGCGGACCGCTCAAGGTGTGCGCGTTCATCAACGGACAGGGCCACGACTACCTGTCGAATCAGGTGCTCGGTGGCGTTGGTGGACTCAAGAATCTCTCCTGCGGCAGTGAGGACTGCAGCGTCTACGTCGACCCCCGGAACGTCGACTTCACGCAGATCGCTGGCAACCAGTACTTCTGCCTCGGCTGTGACGAGCCAACGCCATGCGAGGGAGACACGAACGATGACGGCTTCGTCGACGGCGCTGACATCGCGAACGTGCTCGGCAACTGGGGCAAGTGCGACGGCTGCGCCGGCGACCTGAACGGCGATGGTCTGGTGGACGGCGCCGACATCGCGCTCGTGCTCGGCAACTGGGGCACCTGCCCCGAGTGAGCGCAGGAAGCAAGTCACGGCGGGCTGACGCCCGTCTCAGAATCGAGCGCCCTCGGCGTCGGTGCGGAAGAAGTGAACCGCACCGGCGTCGAGGGCGATTTTCGTTTCAGCGCCTTCGCGCGGCACGCGAGCCGCGTCAACGCGCAGCGTCCATCGACCAGCGGCGCTCTCGACGCGCACCTCGGCGCGGTCGCCGAGCAGTTCGACGGTGTCGACGCGAGCCGACAGCGCGGTCGCGGAGTCGACAATCGCCAGATGTTCCGCGCGGATGCCCAGCACGGCCGGTTCGCGCGCTCCATCCGCGATCCCGAGCGCTCGTGAGTGATCGGCTTCGAAGACGATCGCGCCGAGCTCGAAGTGGAGACGATCACCGCGGCGCTCGAGCGTGCCGGTGGCGAAGTTCATCGCAGGACTGCCGACGAACGCGGCGACGAAGCGATTGGCCGGCTCGCGGTAGACATCGATCGGAGCGCCGACCTGCTGAATGACGCCGTCGCGCAGCACGACCACGCGGTCGCCGAGGCTCATCGCTTCTTCCTGGTCGTGCGTGACATAGAGCATCGTGGCGCGAAGCCGACGGTGAAGCTGGCGCAGTTCCGCGCGCATCTCGTGGCGGAGCTTCGCATCGAGATTCGAGAGCGGCTCGTCAAAGAGGAAGATCTTCGGTTCGCGCACGAGCGCGCGACCGAGCGCGACGCGCTGACGCTGACCGCCCGAGAGCTGCGCGGGACGGCGATCGAGCAGCGGCGTCAGACCGAGCATCTCCGCCGCCTCGCGGACGCGACGATCGATCTCGAGTCGCTCACTACGGCGAGCCGTGCGCCCGGCGCCCGTGAGCCGGCTCATCACGCCGCGAACGCGCCGACGATGCATGAGCCCGAACGCGAGATTCTGCTGGACGCTGAGGAACGGGTAGAGCGCATAGCTCTGGAAGACCATCGCCACATCGCGATCGCGCGCTGCAAGATGCGTAACGGGTCGACCATCGATCGAGAGTTCGCCCTCGGACGCCTCTTCGAGTCCCGCGACGATGCGCAGCAGCGTGCTCTTGCCGCAGCCGCTCGGCCCGACGAGCACGACGAACTCGCCGTCGCGCACTTCGAGCGATGCACGATCGACGGCGCGCACGCCGCCCGGATAGATCTTGGAGACACCGGTGAGTGAGAGCGTGCTCATCCCTTCACCGCCCCGGCACCGAGTCCACGAATGAACTGACGCTGCGCGGCCATGAAGAGAATGATGCAGGGGAGCATCGTGGCAAGGCTGGCGGCCATGAGCAGATTGAGTCGATTCACGCCGCCGTACTGATTGCGAAAGGAGTTGAGCGCCACGCTCAGCGTCGCCTCTTCAGGCCGATGAAGGTACACGAGCGGTCCGAGGAAGTCGTTCCATGTGTAGATGAAGGTGAAGACAACGCAGATCGCGGTGACTGGACGACAGAGCGGCAGCACCAATCGCCACCAGAGTCCGAGCCAGCTGAGTCCGTCGAGTCGCCCCGCCTCGAAGAGCGCTTCCGGAATCTGCACGATGAACTGGCGATAGAGGAAGATGAAGAACGCGCTGCCGAAGAACGCGGGCACGATCAACGGCAGCAGCGTGTCGACCCAGCCGAGCGAGCGGAAGAGAAGAAAGAGCGGGATGATCGTGACCTGCGCCGGCAGCATCATCGTGGCGAGCATGAGCAGGAAGAGGCCGTTTCGGCCGCGGAAACGGATGCGCGCCATGGCGAACGCGACGAGACTCGAACTGAGCACCGTGCCGAGTGTGACGAGCGCCGTCACGATGACCGTGTTCGCGAGCGGATCGATGAATCCTGCCCATGTGCCGTTGCCGAGGCGGCGCAGTCCATCCGCGTAGTTCTCGAAGTGCGGTCGCTCGGGGATGAGCGCCGTGATGTCAGCGCTGGCGGTGGCGCGCATGGCGCCCGCTTCGTCCTGGAGCGAGACGAGCAGCATCCAGAGCAGCGGTGCCATCATCACACTTGTGCCGAGACCAAGCAGCACATAGAGCGCGAGGGTGCCGGTCAGTGATCGTTTGCGTCCGCTCGTGCCACGGGGCGAGCGCGGCGGCGTCGCCGACGACGACGCGAGTGGCAGCGCACCAGTTGGAGCCGCCGTCATGATCGCGCCTCCTGATGCACGAACGCCGCGCTCGAACGAAGCAGCAGCGCCGTGATCACGAGCACGATCACCAGCAGCACCCATGCGAGCGCTGAGGCGTAGCCCATCTCGTAGTACTCGAACCCCTGGTTGTAGAGATAGAGCACATAGAAGCGTGTGAGATCCTTCGGCTCACCGCCGGTCATCACGAACGCCTGCGTGAAGACCTGGAAGGATCCGATCAGCGACATGAGCGTGTTGAAGAGGATCACCGGTCCGAGCATCGGCAGCGTGACTGTGAGCAGTCGGCGCAGCGGGCGCACACCGTCGATCTCGGCGGCTTCGTGCAGTTCCTCGGGCACGTTCTGAATGCCGGCGACATAGATCATCATGCTGGCGCCGATCGTCCAGAAGCTCATGAGCGCGAATGCGGGCGCACCGAACACTGCGGCGTCGGCGCCGAACCAATCGGGCGGCGATGCGCCGACCAAGTGCAGCAGCGGCTCGAGCGCACGATTGAGCAGGCCATGATCGGGGTCGAAGATCCAGCGCCAGAGAACGGCGACGCCGACGCCGGCGAGCACGCTCGGCAAGTACCACGCCGCGCGGAAGAATGGAACACCTGCGAGCGATCGGCTCATGAGCAGCGCGGCGGCGAGCGCGAGCACCTGCCCGCCCGGTACGGCGATGATCACGTAGTACAGCGTCACGAACGCACTCGTGCGCAGGCGCTCGTCGTGGAAGAGCAGTTGAAGGTAGTTGCCCACGCCGACGAATCGCGCTTCGTCGATGGAGGAGAGTCCGCTCCATCGCGTCATCGACAAGAGCAGCGAGAGCACGATCGGGCCGAGCATGAAGAGCACGAAGCCGACGATCCACGGGCCGGCGAGCGCAAGACCCGCGCGTTGTTCGCGCCGAGCGCCCGGTGTGAGACCACCGCGTCGCAGCAGCACGATCGCCGCAGCGACGAGTGCCGCGAAACAGAGCGCGGCGACGAGGCCGATCGTGCGCCACGGCATGCGCGGCATCATCAGCGTGGCCGTGCCGGAGATGGGCGACGCGAGCTCGCGCTGCCACAGTCGTTCGAAGTCGGCGGCGGCTTCAGCGACACTGGCGGTGCCGTCCTTGAGCGCGGCATCGAGACGATTGCCGAGCAGTCCCGCAAACTTCGGATCAGCGGGCCAATCGAGCGGTTCTGCGTGTCGCGCGGCGTCCACATAGCCACGATCGTTCGCCGGTGCCGCGCTCGCATCAATGAACGCATCGCTCTCAGCGACGGAGGCGATGGCCGGAATCGCAAGGCCCAGTCTCGCCTGTTCCGCCTGGATCTCCGGGCTCGTGAGCCAGCGCACGAGCGCCCACGCTTCGTCCTTGTGACGACACTGCGGCGAGATTCCCCACGCGACCGTGAGCACGATGTTCGAAGGCGGCTTGCCGACCGCGCGCGGCAGTGGCGCAAAATCCCACTCGAAGTCGCGAATGCGACGGTACTCCGGCACGATCCATCGACCGAAGGGACCGGCCATGCCCAAGCGTCCGTCGACGAACCCCGCGGCGCCGGCCGTGAGTTTGCTGCGACCGCTCGTGAGCGTGCGCTCTTCATCGTGTCGCCAAGAGCGCAGGCGATCGAGCACGCGCACGACCTCAGGGTCACTCGTGCGCAGATCACCGATGCCCTCGCCGCGCACATCGAGGCCTTCGGTGCGGAGATACGCGCGGACCATCGCGGGCCAGGTCACGAACTCGCTGCCGATGCACGGTCGGCCGCTGGCATCGTCGATGGCGCCGATGCGCCGCGCCGCATCGATGAAGTCATCCCATGTCCAGTCGTCTCTTGGAAACGGCACGCCCGCGCGGCGGAAGAGATCCTTGTTGTAGTAGAAGCCGACGGTCGTGAAATCCTTCGGCACGCCGTAGATCGGACCACGGCCCGCGCGCGTGCCGTCGAATCGGAACGCAGCCACGACAGCGGGGAAGAACGCATCGAGGTCGACGCGATTCGCCGTGCCGCGGCTCATGTCATCGGCGATGCGATCATCGAGCGGTTCGAGAAGTCCGATCGAAGACCAGAAAGGCACGCGCTCGAAGGGCACATAGAAGACATCCGGCGGGTCGCCTGCCGCGAGCATCGTCTGCAACTTCGTCTCGAAGCTGGCGGAGTCGCCCGGATTGATGCGACGCACGCGCACACCGGGATGCGCGGATTCGAAGGCGCGCAGCGAGCGCTCGACGATCGCCGTCTCCTCCGGACCACCTTCGCCTGCCCAGTGCATGACGACGAGCTCGACGACGGCATCGGAGTGGCCGGCCCAACGCTCCGCGAGCCGCCACGCCTTCCAACCGAACGCGGCCGCGACAGCAAGCAGCGCAGCGATCGTGAGCATGCTGCGAAGCCAGCGCCCGACGCCGGTGCCGGGGTCGTTCATGCACGAACCCTTGAGCAGGTCCGCGCCGCTACCATCTGCGATTCGTTGGCCGCAAGGTGCAGCGGGTGCATGCGGTTGCGAGTGTAAATGAGCCAGCCATCGATGACTGTGTCGGAGAAAGTCACCATGCCGAGATCTGGACCTGCGGCCGCGCTGAGTGGTGCCGGTGCGAGGGTTCGTGCTGCCGCGAGCGTTGGCGCTCTGCTCGCGATCCTGCTCGCGTGCTCAACGGTGCCGGCGTCGACGTCCGCGCCGAGCGCTGCGACACGGGCGCTTCTGGATGACGAGCCCTTCCCGCCCGCCATCCCGGCGGCCGCGATCCCGCCCAATCAACTGAACACGCCCGGCAAGTTGCCGCCATCGGTCACGGCACGGCGCTCGCCGCGCGATCCAACGATGTGGGAGGTCACATTCGTCAGCATGCCGAACGAGGTCTTGAAGAGCCTCAATCTCGCCGGGAGCTTCAACGGTTGGAGCACCACTCGCTCACCGATGACCATCGAAGCGATCGTGATACCGGTCGGCGACGATGGCGCACTGGGGTCGGAGAGTCAGGTGTGGTCGGTCACGATCGATCTCGCAGACGGCGAACATCTCTACAAGTTCGTTGCGGATGGTTCGACGTGGTCGCACGATGTGCGCAATGCCGACGGTGACAACGACGGCCACGGCGGTCGAAACTCGCGCATCCGGTTGGGTGCCATGGCGATTGTCGACGCTTCAACGGCGCAGCGCGGCGATGGTCGCATCGAAGCTGCGGCGCTCGCTCACGATCCGCGCGTGCGCCGCGATGTCGAGCGATTGGCGAACGGGCGCACGCGGCTGCGCACCCGCGCACTTGCAGGCGACCTGGAGCAGATCCAGGTGGCGACACCCGGCGGTCGGTTCACCGAGATGACGCGCATCGTGCGCGTCGGACCCTTCGAGTGGTGGGAGGCGGAGCTTCCCGCGTCGATGGGCGTGCTGCCCTACACCTTCGTGTTCAAGGATGGAGATCGTCGCGTGCGCGACCCCCGGATCTATTCGCTCGAGTCCGATCAGCAGCCTGCGCTCGTCACGCCTGAGTGGGCGCGCGACGCAGTCTGGTACCAGATCATGGTCGATCGCTTTCGCAACGGCGACGCGTCGAACGATCCCGATCCAGTCCGACCGTGGCGCAGCGAGTGGTACGCGACGAGCGCCTGGGAAGGACGCGACGGCCAGACCTTCTGGAAGCACTTCGTCTTCGATCGACTCTACGGCGGCGACATTGCCGGCATGCGCGACAGGCTCGGCTACCTGCGCGATCTCGGCGTCAACGCGCTGTATCTCATGCCGGTCTTTCAGGCGCCGGGACCGCACAAGTACAACGGCACGAGTCTCATCCACATCGACGAGACCTTCGGTCGAAAGGGCGACTACGCCGAAGCGGAAGCGAAGGAAGATCTGCTCGATCCATCAACCTGGACCTGGACCGACAGTGATCAAGCGTTTCTCGCGTTCGTGCGCGAAGCGAAGTCGATGGGCTTCCGTGTGATTGTCGACGGTGTGTTCAACCACAGCGGCACCGAGCATCCCGCCTTCCGCGATGTGCGCGAAAAAGGAGAGAAGAGCCGCTTCGCCGATTGGTACGAGATCAAGAGCTGGGAGCCCTTCGACTACGAAGGGTGGTGGGGCTTCAAGGCGCTGCCCGTTTTCCGCAAGGACGAAACGAACGGCATCGCCTCGGAGTCGCTGCGCAAGCACATCTTCGATGTGACGCGTCGATGGATGGATCCCGACGGCGATGGCGATCCTTCGGACGGCATCGACGGTTGGCGTCTCGATGTACCGAACGAAGTGCCCATCGCATTCTGGCGCCAGTGGCGCCAGTTCGTGAAGAGCATCAATCCCGACGCGTACATCTCTGGCGAGATCTGGACGCGCGCCGAGCAATGGCTCGACGGCACCGCCTTCGACGCGGTGATGAACTACGAGTTCGCGAAGCCGGCGCTCGCGTGGATCGCCAACCGCGAACAGAAGCTGAAGCCGAGCGAGATCGACGCGAAGTTCGCCGAGCTGCGCCTTGTCTACCCAGCGGCCGCGCTGCCGGTGATGCAGAATCTCGTCGACAGTCACGACACGGATCGCGTCGCGAGCATGATCAAGAATCCCGATCGCCCCTACAACGAGCGCAATCGCGAGCAGGACGGTCATGTCTACGACGCGAGTCGGCCCGAAGCGGAGCACGCTCGAAAGCAGCAACTGCTGGCGCTGCTGCAGATGACGAGCGAAGGCGCGCCGATGATCTACTACGGCGACGAAGTCGGCATGTGGGGCGCAGGTGATCCCGGCAATCGCAAGCCGATGCTCTGGAAGGATCTCGAGCCCTACGACGATGCTCAGGAGAACTTCGTCGACGATGAGATGCTCGCCTTCTACAAGGGCGCGATCAAGCTGCGGCGGGAGCACTCGGCGCTGCGCCGTGGCACCTTCCGAACGCTGCTGACCGACGACGCGCAGGATGTCTGGATCTTCGTGCGCCAGGACGAGCGCGAGCAGGTTCTGGTGGCTCTCAATGCGAGCGATCGTGCGGCCGTCGTGAATCTGCCGAGCGAACTGGGCGACCGCTGGCGCGCCATCTACGGCGAGGCTGAAGGACCTGAAGGCGATCCCGACTGGCCGCGCATCGAGATTCCGCCCATGGCTGGTCGGGTCTGGGTCAAGGGTCGATGACGATGAGCCGTGTGGTGCGGACGGTTCAGTCGCCTGCGCGAGCAAGTCCGCTGATCGATCGGCGCGCGGGTGTGCTGGCGCATCTCTCATCACTCGACGCGGTCGACGGAGTCGGAGATCTGGGGCCCGCAGCGCATCGATTCCTGCGCTGGCTGGCCGCTTCCGGATTTCGCGCGTGGCAGATGCTGCCCATCGGGCCGGTCGGCCCGGGGGACTCACCGTACAGCGCGGAGTCGAGCTTTGCCGGCGAGCCGCTCTTCGTGAGTCTCGACGCGCTCGTCGATGAGGGTTGGCTCTCGCGTACGGAACTGCGTTGCGCGAGAGAGGCACGCTCTTCGCGGAGTCGCGCTCAAGGGCGCCCGACAACGACGCACTCGCGGGACGCGTCGAGGGTCTCGAAGGTGAATTGGAGCGCCGCGCGTCGCTTCAAGCGACCGTTGCTCCAGGCGGCGTACGCACAGTTCGTTTCGCGCGGTGGTGCGCGGAGCGCCGAGTATCGCGGTTTCCTGCGGAGGTCCGCGTGGCTCCCGGATTGGTGCGCCTTCGTCGAAGGGCGCGGCGAGTCGCCCGGCGAAGCAGCGTTCGTCCAATTCGCGTTCGATCAGCAGTGGGCCGCGTTGCGCACGGCCGCACGCGAACACGATGTGCAGCTCGTCGGCGATCTGCCGATCTTCGTTGCCCCCGACTCCGCCGATGTGCAAGCGCACCCCGAACTCTTCCGTCTGGATGCGCGCGGGCATCCGACGGTCGTGACGGGTGTGCCGCCGGATGTCTTTTCGCGCACCGGACAACGCTGGGGACACCCGCACTATCGATGGAGCGCACACGAACGGAGCGGCTTCGCGTGGTGGCGTTCGCGCGTCCGTGCCGCCGCCGCGCGATTCGATCTCATTCGCATCGATCACTTCATTGCATTTGTGCGCGCGTGGGAGGTGCCCTCGGCGCAGCGGACGGCGCAGCGCGGTCGATGGCGGCGCACGCCGGGCCACGCGCTGCTGCGCGCGGTGGAACGGGACCTCGGTGCGCTGCCGTTCATCGCCGAGGATCTCGGTGCCGTCACTCCCGCGGTGATCGAGTTGCGGGACACCTTCGCGCTGCCGGGCATGCGGATCCTGCAGAACGCGTTCGGCAGTGATGATGCGAACGATCTTCCGCACCATCACCCGCGCAACGCCGTGGTCTACTCGGCCACCCACGACAATGACACCACGCTGGGTTGGTGGAAGTCGTTGCCACGCGTGGTCCGGCGCCGCTTCGTCGACTACGCAGGTGGTTCGCCGACCGAACGGACGGGCGCGCCCCCCAGCAGTCGCGCGCGCAGCTCGGCGCACGACGCCGTGTGGAGCATGATGCGACTCGTGCTCACGTCGCCTGCACAGATGGCGATCGTTCCGATGCAGGACCTGCTTGGTCTCGGCTCGCACGCGCGGATGAATTTCCCCGGGCGAGCGACAGGACAATGGCGATGGCGACTCGATGCGCAATGGAGGCGCACGGCACCTGCTGCGCGGCTGCGACGATTGCTGACAGTGGCGGGGCGATGCTCGGCAGCGACCACTGGACAAGGAGCGTCATGACGGCGATCAACCCAAGGACCCACGGAACGGCGCCGAGCGCCCGCGCGCCGACTCGGCGGGAGATCGGGCGCGCGTGGATCATGCTGCGACGACTGGCGCGCGACCTCCGCTGGACATGGGACGAGACGCTTCGTCGCCCATTCACCGCGCTCGACCCGAATGCCTACGAATCGAACGGTCACAGTCCGCTGGCGGTGCTCGCGCGACTGCACGATGCCGCGCTCGCGACGCGCTTGGCCGACCCGGAATTCGCCGCACTGCTGCAAGTCGCCGACGAGCGTCGACGTGCCATGCGGCGGGGACCGACCTGGTTCGAAGAGCAGCACGCCGGTGCCGCCGACCTACGCGTTGCGTACTTCTGCTCGGAGTTCGCGCTGCATGAGTCGATGCCGCAGTACGCAGGCGGCCTGGGCGTGCTGGCGGGGGACCATCTCAAGAGCGCGGCGGATCTCGGTGTTCCGCTCGTGGGTGTCGGGCTGCTCTACGGTGAGGGCTACTACCGCCAGGAGTTCCGTGCCGACGGCAGCACGCGCGTGCTCTATCCGCCGATCGATCGCTCGCGACTGCCACTGCGATCGACCGGAGTGGACCTTGCGTGCCCGATCGGACGCGAGATGGTCGCCGTGCGCGTCTGGCGACTACGCGTCGGTCGCACACAGCTCTATCTGCTCGACGCAGACCGTCGCGGCAATCGCGCTCGCGACCGTGCGCTGACACGCGGTCTCTATCGTGGCGATCCTGAGATGCGGTTGCGCCAACAGGTGCTGCTGGGAATCGGCGGCGCCATGGCGCTCGAAGCGATCGGCGCGCCTGTGACCGTCTATCACCTGAACGAAGGGCACGCCGCCTTCGCCGCGATCGAGCGCACGGGACAGTTTGTTCGACACGGCTGTTCGCTGGACGAAGCGCTCATCCGCGTGCGGCGCTCATGCGTGTTCACCACGCACACACCAGTCGCGGCAGGACATGATCGATATGACGCGGACGATGTGCTGCGGCTCTTGCGCCAACCCATGCGCGCCGCGGGCATCAGCGATTCGTTGCTGCTCTCTCTGGGTCGCGAGCGCGCCGAGCCCAAGGAGCCCTTCTGCATGACGGCGCTGGCGCTGCGGCTCGCTGAGCATTGCAATGGCGTTGCGGCGCTGCACGGGCGCGTGACGCGCGAGATGTGGAAGCACCTCTATGACCGCAGCGAACCCGCGCAGGTGCCGATCGGGCATGTGACGAACGGTGTGCATCTCGCCACTTGGACCGATCAGACCGCGCGTGCGTTCTGGCTGGAGGAAGCGCAGATCGATCTCGATCGCCCGAATCTCGATCGTGACCCATGGAGCGACGCGATGCGCGTGGACCCTGCGCGCTTCTGGAACATGCGCAATCACTGGCGTCGGAGGCTCGTGCGCGTGCTTCGAGGCAGGCTCGAGCGGCAGGCGATGCGAAGCGGCAGCGATCCGGATGCCATCCTCCACGCCGGCGAGATGCTGCGGGACGACGCGCTCACGATCTGCTTCGCGCGGCGCTTCGCGACCTACAAACGAGCACCGCTGATCTTCATGGATGCCGAACGGCTGGCGCGGCTGCTCTCGGACGCCGATCGACCGGTGCAGATCATCTTCGCCGGCAAGGCGCACCCGCAGGACACGGATGGCCAGGCATTCGCACGAAGTGTTCACGCGATCGCGCAGGACTCGCGCTTCCGCGGTCGCGTCGTGCTTCTGGAGGAGTACGACATGGGGCTCGCGCGATCACTTGTGAGTGGCGCCGATATCTGGCTCAACACGCCACGACGACCCTATGAAGCGAGCGGGACCAGCGGCATGAAGGTCGCGGCGCATGGCGGCATCAATCTCTCGATCGCGGACGGTTGGTGGCCGGAGGGCTCGGACGGGCGCAACGGATGGACGATCGGCGACGCTCGCGAAGCCCACGCCGAGCCGGAGTCGCAGTTGCTCCAGGACGAAGCCGATGCAGGCTCGCTCTACGACCTCTTGGAGCGAGAGATCGTGCCCGAGTTCTTCGAACGATCACTCGGTGGCGTGCCGGAGCGATGGATGGACCGCGCTCTGCGAAGCGCGGCGACGATCCCGGGACGCTTCAACACCCATCGCATGGTCGCCGAGTATGTGCAGAAGGCGTACCTGCCGGCTCACGGCGCGCACGCGGCGCAAGAAAAACCGGGCACCCCCCAGTGAAGGGGAGTGCCCGGTGTGAGTCGAAGTTCGCCGAGATCGTCAGTTGCGACGACGACGAGCGAGCAGACCTGCGACGCCGAGCAGCGCAAAGGCGCCTGGAGCCGGGATCACACTTCCGTTGATGTTGGTGAGGAATCGGCTGGGCGAGGAGCCCGGCGGGTTGCCGAACGCGAAGAGGCCGTCGAAGCCGGAGTTCGGCGCAGTCCAGTTGGACATGCCGAACGCGTTGATCGACGCGCCGACGGCCGGTGCGTTGACGACGCGCCAACCGTTGATTGTGTTCGCGAAGTTCGGTCCCGCAAAGCGGAGGCCGACCCACATGCCGCCAAGTCCCGGGTTCGAGACCATCTCGAGCGCGAGCGAGGCATTGGTGTTGACGGTCACGATCTGCGTCAGCGACGCGGTTCCGCCGCCAGCGAGGGCAACGATGCCGAGGTTGGTCACGGGACCCACGCCGAAGTTGGTTCCGTCGAAGGTCATCTCCGCCACGAACAGCTCAACATCCACGGCGATCAGGACGCCACCGCTCGTGAGGCGCCTGATGCCCCAGTCGACTGAGGTCAGGCTGACCTTGTTGCCGTTCGTTGTGTCAACGAACGCATTCATCCAGACGATCGTATCTGCGAGACCTGGGTTGAAGCGGCTGCCGGTCTCAGTGGCGTTGCCGTAGAGCAGCGCCGCCGATGCGGACCCAGACAGAACGGAAGCAGCCGCAATGGCCGCAAGACTCAATCCAATTCGAGCTCTCATCTTTCAATCCTCCTCAAACATGCGGGACTGCGGGTTGGAATCGTCCGAGAGGCGCCACGCACGCCTCTGCGACGGGTGAACAGAGTCAACGACGCCGACGGCGCAACGCACCGAGGGCGAGACCGAGAAGCGCCGCAGAACCCGGCGCGGGAATGACGTCGTACTTGCGGAATTCACCGCTCGTGGCGGGATTCGTCCACCAATCGGTAGCCTGATCGTCGCGCGACAGAAGATCGACGGTGGTGTCGCCGTCGCCGCCGCCGGAGGTGCCGACATCGAAGAGAAGCGAGCTGCCGATCACGAGTCCAAGATCCGAGAGCAGCACCGTCCAGCTGACACGGTTGTTGCCCGTGTCGGACTGATCGTTGCTGAAGGTGAAGTCGAGATTCCACGCGCCGTTGTAGGACCAGTTCTGCGCGTTGGTGTCTGGAGCATCGACCCACGAGCCGATGAAGTGATCGATCGTCTGCCCGTTCATGTTGAGCGGACGGTTCCAGGCGTTCGTTCCAGTCTGGTTCGCCGCGCCGGAGTTGAAGAAGAAGAGATACTTCGTCCAGTTGGCGTAGCCGCGCGTCTCGACCGTGAAGGTGATGTGCGTGGCGGTGTTCGAAACATCGACGCTGGCGATGTCGAGATTGGCGAGGCCGTTGTCGAAGAGATCGAACTGGGCGTCGAGATAGGTTCCGGCGTGCGCTCCGGCGGCGCCAGCGATCGAGAGCATCAGAGCGATTGAACGGTGAGTGTTGGTCATGACTGATCTTTGGAGACTGGGCATCGCTGCATGGACACCCTCGACACTCGAGGGGTGCTGCCCACGCACATCGCGTTGCGCCTTCGGTCTCGTTCTCCTCCGCAAGGCAGCGTAGCGACAACGGAGTCTGTGCCAAAGCACGAATGAGTCAAATCCCTCGGCTGTAGAGAAGGCGATCGCAGTCGGTCTGGCGCTCCGAGAACGCCTCGACGAGGAACAGAACACGGTGATTGAGCTTGCCCACTTCCGGTGGACAGGGGCGATCGAGAGGAGAATGCTCCTCGGTCGCCGCCAAGGGAGGTTCATCGGATGCCCCAACGAAAGTACTCGCCTGAATACCGCGACAGCGCGGTGAAGC